>Ga0209367_1002107_pt1 | contig 25821 bp, 10 predicted proteins | sample WorMetLIZISLAND2_FD_187412 | JGI IMG/M metagenome (GOLD analysis project Ga0209367, IMG submission 187412) | Marine gutless worms symbiont microbial communities from Max Planck institute for Marine Microbiology, Germany - Olavius geniculatus... ... | reverse complement strand
GCACGACGCGCAGACCAAGAGGACGATCCAGCGACTTGTGCGCAGGTCGTTGCCGGTGACTGTCGTACGTCCGTCGGTGGCGCTGCGCACCATGAAGTATCGGAACGCCGACAGGGCGACGGTGATCCAGATTGAGGCCGTGTGAGCGGTGACCGACAGGTTGGCGTGAACGATACAGTATCGTGCCGACGCCAGCGTGTTCCGTTCTACGGATTGTTCCACCCCGTACAGGCAGTAGAACTGTATGATACCTGCATGTCCCAACGGCACTGCCGCCGAGTCCAAGAAATCCTTTACACAACTAAAACAGTAGGATTACGCAGCAGTGCAACTGACGGGAAGACTACACCAGTCTTAGGACGTTTCAACGTCGCCTTGTGTTGAAGAAGTCCAAGAAAGCCTGAGAAAAGGCGCGAACAGTGAACGAAAGTCTGCAGATGGTATAGGAAAGTGTTGGGGTGCGTGATGACGATATACAGAGGCAGTAGAACTGGATGGCGTACGGGATGTAGCTGAGCATGGTGATGAGGTCGCAGATGGCAAGCGCCGTCAGCATGTAGTTACTGGACGTGAGCATGTGACGCCGCGTCAACACGGCGATCACTAGCAGGCTGCAGACGATTCCAAGCAGACAGACAACGACACTGATGTAACCGTGATAGCGACCGTACTCGAGCGCAAACCGCACCAACATACTGCGTTCGTCAGTCGCCGAACTGTTACCACTGTCCGAAACTACTTCCGGTACGGGCGTCGACGCGACTTCGACGTTCGCTGATGACGTCATGCTGAAACAAGACCGACTGTGAGGACCTCTGGGGAGTGAATGACTGAGTAACAACGCACACGAAGCAAGCAACAGGCCGACTGAGGTCGCTTGCTCACTGCAGAAAATAAATGCCGACGACGAAAGCACCCCGCAGCGTACAGCGCAGAGCAGCACCGATCGCCGCGCTGCAGCACTGACGACGCGAGCGTCTTTGTCGTGTGACGTTACGGGTACCGAAACACTGCGACAGATAGTATAGGGCCTATATGCTGTAATTGTATTAAATGTTTATAAAAGTCTTTTATTTAAAACAAAACATTTAAAGTTTTCTAGAAAAGTTTAGTTTTTTTTAATTTTTAAAACAAACTTCTAAAGACTACTGAAAAAAGACGACGATTCAAAAATAGTTTAAGCTTAAAAAATCGGCCATGATACTGATGAAATGATAGCAAATTTTCTGTACAGATTTACCTGCTTTGCGTAATGACAAAATTTGATGAAGATGCAAAAGCTGCATCTCGATGGACGATTTAGTCAGTGCGAAAAAACAGAGCCTCGTTCTCATGCAGCGTTTGCAAACTGTTTTAAAAAATCTTTAACGTTTATTACATCTATTTCTAGAACAAAATCTTTCGAAACTTTACAAAAGCTGCCATTAGTGTATTTAAATGTATAGTGTATCCAGCAATGTCCCCTTGTCGCTAATAAAAGTGTTTAGGAAAGTGCAACTAAAAAGTCGCGGATAATGGCGGCGTGAATAAAGTGCGCCAAATCGCACGCTAAAATTTCGCAAACTTCCTGATGCTAACCGTGCAATAGCCAGTGACACAGAGCCAGCAAAAGAAAGAGAAGCCACAGATCGAAGAAGAATGGGAGATGGATATTATACGACACCTTCACAACTAAAGGGGTACGATCGAATAAAAGGCCACCGGACAAATAGCCACCGAGCTGAGTTTTTGAGGGGGGAGGAAGGGGCGCTGAAGTCGCGAGACCTGACAACGCGGTATCATATACAATAGACCCTACTGATGTATTGTGCTGTTTTGTTGCTATTTTCCTAACGAAACACGTGTCAAAGTTTATTCAATGTTGAACTGACTACGGGTTACGTGAAATAAAAGTGAATTTTATGCGTCATTTAGCGTTACTTCACGTTGTCAGAAACATCGTAAAACACTAAAACGCTACAATAAGAGAGTCAAACAGTATAAAACATGTCTCGCGATTTCCACCCTTGCGAACTGGTGCTACGTTGTTTATTCTCGCCATGTCAGTCCCCGCAAATTCGATGGTCTCGTGATGTCAGGTTTCTTTTTGTCGCCCCACTTTTTTTACTAAAGTTCTTCTTTCAAATGAAGTGCGCATCTTGTCGGAAATACAATTGAAGTCGACACTGTGCACTGTGAAATTAATTAACATTGAGTTTTTGATGCTGTAATTTATTGTGCCGTTTTAGTTTTACTTTTCTAGCAGACTCGTCATTTTCTTGGTAAAAAAGAGAGAAAGAAGACAGAAGAGACTTAGTGGATCAAGTCCTAATTTTAACTTCGCCCGCAAAAGGCCCCGTCTCTGAGACACAGAGAGACAATGTTTTGCATAAAAGTCATCGACATCGGGTTCAGTGGTTTGGCGACTTAAGTGAGAAACCAGTCTGCTGGTTTTTTGTCCGGGATTTTTTACAGCATTCTGGTCACGTCACTCGCAGCAAACCCGCGAGCGTGCTAAATGATATGGTGCCGACGATCTCTGGCGACAGACTGCTGCTGCCGACTTCAACGAACATGTCGACATGAAAGCTTCCCGGCCCTGCAGACAGCAGCATCAACGCCACCTGGCGAGTCACGACAGCGACTTCGCAATGTTCACTGATGCATCTTCCTCTGCCATGACTCGGCTACGAGGCTGTTCCTATATCCCGACGCTGCTTATACAAAGATCGTGCTTACGGATATAATTAGGAATAGGGTTACATTGCGTCCATGGTCCGACGTAGGCCTACTCAAACCGTTACATTGTTTTCACAACCTGAGGCGTGCTGTAACGTAGAGTTTGTCAGAGTAGTCAAGTCGTTGTCGGAATAGAAACCTGTTAGTAGGCCTAGGCCTAGGCCTATCCGACTCGGTTCGGGCGTTGGCGTTTGTGCAATAGGTTAAGAGAGAGAGAGAGAGAAAGAACGTTTATTTGTCTCAGACACATTCACACAGTTACAATAAACAAAGGAAAAAATCGTGAGACAGGTTGTCAGAAAAGACAATGCCCATCAAGTCTGGCTACCTTAAAAAAGCCTTAACTACAAAAAAACTTACAACTACAGAAAAAAATAAAAAAATAAAAAACCACTCAACTACATACAGGGTGGCCCAAAAAAACGGGGCCACTCTGTTATATAGCTTCTAACTTCAGAAATACTGCTTAGATCTACACGATTTTTTGCAGAAATCAAGGTCGTTTCATTCTCAACACGAAAACATAAGTTATTGAAATTAATTATGTGCAAAAAAACAATTCCATTTGTTTTATCACAGTGCATGCGAACCCATGTAGCGATACAATAAAACTTCTCTACAAGTTCGTAATGCCATTTTTCGCTTTGTAATAATGTAATAAACAGTAAACAGAGTCGACGTCGACGATGACCGTCTCCAGTTGTTTTATTTTATTTTATTTTTTTTCGTACATCTGCAAGCGCCGTCGCTATTGGCAGACAGCAACACGCATGGTGGGAACGTAATAAATTTACGCCGGACCTTCGTTCAAGACTGTAGCGACGCTGCCACGACGTAAAACGTAGTCGACAGCCACCGGATAGTGGGTAAGTAAGTAAGTACGTAAGTAAGTAAGTAATTTATGTAGCGTGTCAGCCGTAGATAACCACGAACGCTGTCCGTGTGCTAGAAGAAAAAATGTAGAAATGTTTGAGCTTGTGTCGAGGACAGAAGCCTCCAGAAAATTTGACCCCTCTCGGATTTAAGTCCTTGCCAGAACTGATGTGTCAAGGTGGGACAAAATCTCGAAATAAGTTTCTGCTGTGTTTTTTCTCGGTGTTGTTTATTGTTTACCGTTATCGGTGAATTAAAGTTTACCATAGCTCGAATAGCCTACCTAGAACAACCGCTCCATTGCAGAAACTTCAGGACAACAGATAACACCAGCTGCATGCATTTTCTACCGAGTGTTTAAGTGCATTACACACATTTAATTAGATTTGTCTTTTTATTGCTTTTGTGCCAGAGTGAGTTAAAACTGTGGTTTGCTTGAGCATAAAATGTCCGTCTTCCTCTCCCTAGCACGCGTCACTGACATTGACTTTAATAGGCGTGATCGAATTCACTAAATGATGTATAATCGTCGCCCAGTCACTCATCACAAATGCCATAGGTGCTTGTGGATAGTCATAAACTACAGTTAGGCCTAATTCCGTTATGACACTGTAGGCTTAATAGATGCATGTATGCATGCATGCACTGGATATTAATTTATGACAATTAAATTACACTAGTAACATAACTGATTTATGATACATCGTATTTATAGTTAGCCCATCGATCACACTATGTTTGCGAACACAATAAGAACGACAGTGATGACGATGACTATGTTACATAGTGCTCAACGATCTCGAATTGGACCAGTGTCTATTAGTTATAGAACTAGAATTTACTGGACTCGGTGCTGTAGGACTTTGAAGTAACTGCTCCATACTGATTTTTATGCCTCCGCCAACGTAGTGGCCGGAGGCACTACGTTTCCGGAGTGTTCGTGCGTCCGCGCGTGAGTCCCGAACAAATATTGTTAGCAAGATATCTTGGGTATTTGTTGACGGAATTTAACCACACTTTCACCACTAACGGATTTCCATGTAGGGATGAACGCGTCTAATTTTGGGGTCAAAAAGTCAAGGGTCAAGGTCACGATGGGGTCAAATATGCTTCAAAATGCACTTTTTGGTCTTGTTAGCACGATATTTCGAGTGTTAGTTGTCACGTGTTGGCGGAGGCATAATAGTTGACTGAGTCATAACCACCACCTAGAGCATTGTAAATGAACATATTTAGTTAACGTGGGTCAACAGAAAAATGCTGGCTAATTTCTAACGTTCCATTTGTGTTGACGCCTCTCGCCGCATGCTCAGATTGTGAGTGCGAAATTTTACAAACATTCTGTCTAGCCGAATTCACCGGACTCGGACACGGACCAAGTGGACTGGAATATATTACTGGGTGATTATGGTACATGCTAGTAACATCTTGGAAATATCTTGAAGCTGCAGTGACTGGAATAGGCAAGAAGTGAAGTATGTTTTTTGCGTTTAACATTTTCTCTAATATGTAACGAATGTTATGGTGATAAGATGCTTGAGCGACAGTAATTTGACCTTTTGATCTTTTAACGACAAATTTATTTTAAAAATTAAAAAAATACGCTTTGTGCTGTGGGACATAGAAAAATGACCGACGATCAACTCCAGCATAACTCAGAAACCCATGGATACAATTTCGAATAAACCCAATAAAAATCACCTTCTGTGAATAATAAATCATCTTCTCCATCGGACAAAATAATTCAATTTTTTCCATAATATGCCACCGGTGCTGTATCGTCCGTTTAAAAACAATACAAATACCTATGTTTTTTGCTGTTTTTATTGGACAAAAAGCTAAACACAAATAGTATTTAGAAAAAAAAAACATCTGTGTTCTATTCGTGGCAAATCTCAGTGAAAATGTGGCCGAAACGATGCGTCGTATAACGAACAAAACGGGGCGAAATTCGCACCTTCTGCGATGTCGCAGCCGTGCACCAAAGCGATTACGACGGGCGGACATTAAATTGCAGCGGTGTTTTGTTTCCGAATCGATTCAGTTTCCGAGAAGATACGGCAACGGACGGACGAACGTCTCCCAGCTGCGTCATTATTCGACGTCGACGTAACAGCTTTCTTGTCGCAATATCGGTGTTGATGCAGGCGATTTCGCGGCATATAATGTGGCACGTAGTCGTATAGAACGGCTTGACAGGAAGTAATTGAAGTCTGCTGTCTCCCGCTGCTGCTGCTGTTTACGCGAGACGTTTCAGTTGCCGTATCCGATAAAAAAAATCTACCGGCTGAATGCCTGGTGACCGTATCTCTGTAGTTTGTACGCGTACGACGAACATTCTGTATTACGTAGCAACGCAACCAACCGATCAATTCGGACATTGGCCTCAGCGGGGAGTGGAAAGTGGGAAAAGTAAAGGTAGAGAGATTTGGAGGACGGAAGCCAAACAAACTGAACTGTGACTTTTTGAGTTACGTTGCTGAAAATTTTCTCACCGACATGGTATCGCCCTTCCGAAAGGCAAAATATTAGGCCTAAGCTAATAACATGACATCTGTTGTCTGAGGCTGTGCATGCATGCGTGCTTCGAATGTCTTCAAATTTCAAACGTTGTCAAATTTTCTGTCAAAATCTATCGTAACAAGATCGGGCGACATAAAACAAAGATAAGCCTATCACGAAATAAAAGGGTGACTTTTCTATCAAACACATCGTAGTAGAGAAAAATCTCCGGTGTCGTTTCACTAACAGTTTCAGCGACTTTTTTCGGTGCGGTTATCAAGAGGCTAAGAGCGAGCGAACGTCCTGCTGTCGCAGCGTCGAGCGCAGTGCGTGCGATGTTCTTTACGTTTACGACCTTGGCTCCGGGTCACGCGACACGTTACGTGCCGTCACGCTAGTGATAAACTACGCCCAGAGTGGGCGGGCGGGCGATATGTTGGACCGCGACCACTTTGTATGCCGCTAAATCATGGACCGCGCCACAGGTCCTTGGGTGGGTGGGCCTACTTTACGGAGAGAGCTTGCGAGTCGTGACGTCGCCGTCAGCGCAACGTGGCGCACGTTGTCACGTTCTGACTATATCCGCCGCTTGTCTCTGCTGTAACATCCGCCAGCCAGACAGCACGGTCCATGCCAGCCGAATAATTACGAACATTACGTACAGCACAGGTGACACCGCGGTATATAGATTGCAACTAAAGGCGCGTACAGAGCGACGTAACTGAACTGAACTGAACTGAACTGACATGGTTTAGTTGTTAACAAACTGACCAATGGACAAGCAGTAATGCATTACAGTAGGCGCCGTCTCACCGGCGTCGATGACTAAGTTACATGACTGGATGCACGTGTAGGCCTTTGCGTCAACCATTTAATGACCATTTGAATCGCCTCGTCCTGCTCGCTTATTGGTCAGTTCGTCAAAAACTAAACCGTGTCAGTTCAGTTCAGTTCAGTTGCGTCTTACCCTACTGTATCAGCGATCGTGGCTTGTCGCGTGATAATAATAAAGTCAGACGGAAAAAAGTCTGGGGCCAAGGCCAAGGCCATAGGTGGTTTAGTCTATACTCAGTGTTCTGTGAGTAGAGTTGGGAACACATCGATCAAAACAAATTTTCTCTATATGCAGCTTCTACTCTAGTTGTTATTCGCGTTCAAATCAAGCCGTGTTGGGTGGATTAGAGTTCATTAGCGATCTGCGCTGGGCATGACTGGAAGACAACCGTAGTACAGGGCCTATAGGGTTGTTCCAACCACACGGGACCGTTCAGTCATCTTTTGCTACAACTGCCAATGGTGGTCCAGCGATTGGTTTGAATGTGGTCAACAGTATAGTGACCCGCTGTTACACATGACGACCCCGACTCCGAGTTCCGCGACGCGTTGTGTACACTGGAGATAATTTACGCTATGCGTGACTTTCCAGTCAAAATTTGGAGGTGTTTTTGCGGACTAGATCGCCGACATTGCAGCTGCGAGAAGCGAAGCTTCTGAGCTAATTTTTAATGCAATTATTCTTCAAGTAACCCGATTCTTTCGGTTACAATACACCAGCGTTGCAGACGGACGGACGGATGGACAACTTACGGTGGCAATAGTCCTAAACATTTCGCAATAACAAGTGCAAACCTGCACCAAGTTAAAGACAATTTTAACACAAAATGCCATACATTGTAAACAGTGCAGTTTCGCTGAAATCTGTATTGAATTTGCAGGCATGTCAAATTTTGAACAACACTACCGAAATCAAAAAGTTTTCAAACGCAGTTAACGTCAGTCGAAACAATCCAACTGTTCACATGATCAGATTTTAGTGTCGCTATATATCGCGCGGATAGGCCTACATTTGCGCAGTCGATCACACCGTCGATTCATGCAGTGCTCTGTCGATAACGTTCTGATCAAAGCGACACCAGTCTTCAATCACTCGTTCTTTCAGATGATCTTCGACTCGATTAAGCCCAAATTCCGTTTCGCCGACTTTCACCGAAACTTCCCCGAGGGGAAAGTCGCGGATACGAACCACCTTGACATGTCGAGATGTTTGCTACAGATTCCGTGACACGTGCGCAACAAACCCGTTTGTGTCGCTGTAATGGAGAACAAGTGCCGGGCGGTTGCTATGGTAGCCGACCGTACTGTCTGGCAGCAGATATATACGAGTATAGATGGCTGAACGCTACTATCGCCTACCCCTTAACACGTACCGTTTAGCCACAGTACGTAACGTTACAGACAGACAGAAAAGAGGTTATACCATAAGCGCGAACGTTGGTATTGCTTATGGTCGGTTAAAAATGAAAATCTCGTTTAAACAGAACGAATGAATGACTCCTGTGAATGGTTTTCGGTCCATCCAGAGAGACGTCACATTGTGCATGTGTGCAAAATTTCATTTGATTCTCACCAGTTCCGTGGTTCTTATTTCAAGATTGTTAAAAGGCTAATGTTTCTCTGGACACAGTATGCAGTCTACAGGTCAGCCGGTCTGTATGATCCAGTAAACCTACCAATAACTGCCATCGCAAGCCGCTTAACGCTGCGCAGCTGAACGCTTCAGATAGGCCTACTGACTTTAAGCGCTACCGGATGCAGCATCAGTCGTTCGATATAGGCACTGACGCTTAGCCATCTATTGATGCACACAACTGCGCCGGCAACGAACATTTTTATCCCCGCCACGAGCAAGAATGTACGATGCTTACCTGCCGCAGGTCACTTCCCCGTTCCTGCATAAGACACCCCCGCGAAGTCAAAACTGTAAACTAATTACAAAAGGCAACGCAAACACAATTCTGTGATTGTTACAACTGCATCATATGTAGCCTATGTATAAATATGCCACGAACTATTGCTAAACGCTAAATACCCGCACGCGTTTGGTCCAAATCGCGTCAAGTGACGTTAACAAAGACACACTGTTGCCCGCGCGCTGTCGACCGGGCAACATTAAACTCGTCATAGCTGTTTGCAATTGTTTACTTGTTGACTTGTAAAACTGTGTGGTTTTACAAACTTAGGGATAAAATATTTAATAATGACCACGACGCACGCCACTATTTGTATATTGTCATAATTTATGCGTAGGGTCTAATTTTTTGTTTTGTTTTGACTGCTTGCCAGCTTTGGTATAAAACGACGTAAATGAGGTAAACTAGGCCGCGAAATGTCTGTTTTGTATTAATGTCGGACGGACGTTTACGGCCCTGATTTTTACGATCTCGTCTCGGGGTCACGCGATCCGTTACGCCAATGATCCGACGTCCGACACCGACCAACGTAGCCAATGTACACACCGTATCTCAGAAAAAAAGCAGTCAAAATTGTTTTTGTCATAACTAGTCGAATTTGTACTAACTTTATTAATTTTAGGCAAGTTGATGGCTAAGACGACGAAATTATGTAAGGTGCACTCATTTTCCACTTCACCTAATTTATATCAATACACTACAGTGTGAAACATAGGCCTAGATGCTCCAAATTGTTGCATAATGCTGAGTTTTTGTCTCAAGTTAACTCTATAACGAGTTAATTATAGGCATAAAATGCACTAGAACGTAAATTATTTAACAGAATTATAAGTTCGTATAACAAGTCGCTTGCAAATTAGAATTTATGCCAAAGTGTGCTCTGCATACAAAGACGGAGTTAGATGCAACGCCAATGGCTGATAGCAGAATCAACGATCAACTGATCAAATGCATTCACTCATCGATTAGACGTGTTGAAGCTCATCAGCTAGCTATTTTGTTGTCTGCTGCTTTCAGCACAAAATATTTAATACCTCACAATTATTAAACCACTTCGCACCCTCTGATAATGCAAAGATGAGCTATCTGATACAAATAGTCGCCGTGTAATGTAACAATTGGGAACATCTGTGTTTCACAGGTAGTGCGTTGACATAAATTAGGTGAGGTGGTAAATGAGTGCACCGTACATAATAGTATCGTCTTGGCCATCTTTGTGCCCTAAATTATCAAAGTTGGTAGAAATTTGACAAAGTTATGCCAAAAACAATTTTGACTGTTTTTTGAGACACGGTGTATACTACGCAATATTCTCGTTTTCCGTGGGAAATGGCCGTTTCATTGCCTGTAGGAAAGTGGAACTGGAAAGATCTGTAAATCCCGTTCACCCGTGAAACTAGCGCACGAATCGAAATTGATTCACTAATCCGGATATACCGACAGACAATGCCAGTGTGCTCCTTCCAAGTCGTGCTTCTAAATATCTGCCACAGCCACCGCACGTTGCCGATTACCTCGCGCAGTTAGTTGCTTTTATCGTGATTAAATCGTCGCTGACTATATTGAGTACTGACTAAGTCCTGCAGGCTTCTATCATTCGAGCAAATGCGCTGGGCTTAGCTTGTTACCAGGGCGACACACTCACTCAACTCCCTCATTCACTTCGTCAGCCACGTCTTGATCTACTTCTTCCTGACTCACCATAAATTTGAATTTTGTCAGTTTTACATTTAACAGTATTTCTATTCTCAGTATCTCTCATTTCATTTTTCTTTTAAACATTTCAGTTCTTTTTAGTTTATGTGTTAGATTAAACTGACAGTTTGTCAGTTTTTGAGTGCAAATTCTCCATTGTATTGTATTGTCACTCTTCAAGTCCACTGAAATTAGGCTTAACTTACGTTTCCTCACTTTTTGTGGCCAACGGGGCTACAACTTTGTAGTGAAAAAATTACTATGGTTCAACGGGTGTTTTGAACCACCCGCCGAAACCGCTCTCCGCTTACGCCACTGGCGTCCGTCAGCAAACATTATACTGTGGCATGCAAGGACTTAACTAGACTTGCACAAACTTACCAGTAGTAATAGGGGCCTATATAACTTACTGTTACACATACAGCTTATTCTAATGCAACCAAGTTCATATAATTCTCTAAAGAGATTTAGACTGAGTAACAATGTTCACCAATCACTTATTCAATAACCACTATTACAGTTAAAACTAGTGTTTTAAAATAAATTGCGATTTTGTTCGGTAACCCTAGTGCAAACCACTGGACTCACAGAACATGCTAAACATAAGGTTATACATCACATCAGAAATATTAGCTCGGAAAGCCAACTATGGACTGTAATGTCAAAAGCTGCAGTGCAGACATGTCACAACTGGGGTTCATCCTTCCGTCTCCTTACCCTCCAGCCTCTCATTTCCTCTCCCCCTACATGCCATTCTTCCCCATGCCTTCCCTACATTCTTTCCCTACATCCATACATCTTTTTTTCACCCTAATCCAGTTAGGACGTACAGGAGAGCGTTGTAAGCCCTACAACCTGGTCTCGATACATTCTGAGGTAACAAAATACACATTTCAAAGTATATAAAACGTACGTACAGAAATTTATTAAGCGCAGCAGTCAAAAGATTAACTACTTTTCATGCCAGTGGACTAAAGTTCATGTATTAAAACGTTTTTCGTATGTTCAGGGCGAGCGTGAACCCCCAAACACCCATTGCATAAACCACAGGTCAGGGAAAAGATACAGCACCTTACAGATAAAGTAAAATACCAGTCGACATGTATCAACGCTACTTTCCATGACACACATAAAATTACACTGAACAGATTTAAACATTCGTCACCAAACAGCATACTTATATTTTCTCAAAAAGTTGCAAGTAGCCAGTTCGACAACATTTTGCACAAATATACACTGAAATAAAATGCAAACCAAAACGGCAGTATAAATCGCCATGTCAAATTTCACACACAATGGTATTTGAGCAAATGTGGTGGGGTGCAAAGGTACAATAACTAAGACATGCAAAACTGGCTTTCTTGTTTACCTGGCAGCTTCGGAATAGTTTCAACAATTTTGCTTGTTAAATCAGATATTCTTCCTCTTATCCATAGCTATATATTTCATTCAAGATGTCGCCAAACACTGCAGAAATAAAATATAATAAATGAAATACTAACATTATGGTCCCATTTTAACTATAAAAACAAAGAATTAAACAAATCATGCATCACAAAATATGAGGGTCATCCCAAAAGTTTCAAACCTCGACATGTTAGACAACAACATTTTCCACAATCTATGTATCAGTGAAACGTACATCCTTTACGAACTTTAATGAGTCTGTTGTGGATATAATGTTATTGTAATTTATGACATCATAAAGCTCTAAACCGAAATGATAATGCTAATGCAAACAGCACAGAATCAGACTCACTGTTGCATGACAATTTTTCAGTCTGTAGCTAGATTTCTAAAAGCGGGGCCTGATGGCATCTGATTTTGTTAAAACCCTGACAAATTTGCTTATGAATTTCTCATTTGAATTGGTGAATAAAGGATAGCCTAAATCTGCGCTAATCGCAAATAAGAGCATTTCAGTCAGTTACAATGCCACGTCAATATTTGACGGTATCAGTCGAGCCTTATTAATAATTTGACAATAATGATTTCGGTTGTGTTGAAGAAACACTAACCAAAATCTAACTTGTTACATGAAGGGCCCTGGTGTGCGAGGGGGCCCAGGAGTCAGGTAAGCCCCCCGTGCCTTCCGCTAAATCCCACTCCATATTGCAGTCCAGCCCAAAAGTCTTCAATTACCCAGCCGGCTGTTCGTGACTATGACTTCGTACACCAAGACCACCTTGCATGCAGTAATGACCTGAGCCCCAGTGACTATTATCTGTTTTGAAATCTAAAATTTCATTATGGCAGTGTCCTCTATCCGCTATCAACCAGAGACTGTTTGCACTGACACTGTGAATCGCTTATAATTAATGCTCTGCAATGTCATAAATTACAACGACATCATATCTGCAACAGACTCATTAGAGTTTGTAAAGGATGTACGTTTCACTGATGCAGAATTGTGGAAAATATTACTGTCTAGCATGTTGAGGCCTGAAACTCTTTGGATGACTCCTCGTATGCACAAAATGTACTCACAACTGTCTATACCAACATGGTCTCTTGACAGTGCACTAATCAGTGGCCACATCAGCACTGGCTGCATGCCAATCACGAAATACATGACTGCAAATTTAAACACAGTGAAAGTTTTAAACAAAAAAATTTGCTATTGGTTACATAGAGAAAAGCAGCTAAGAAACAAACTTCAGCATATCAAATGACATGGCAAGTTCGTGGCAGCCCAGTCTGCAAGAGCCATAAACCTACATGTACGCTACTCACCTGCAGGACCGTCTTTTGCCAGCGCAGGGCCCTTGGCACTAACTTACCTGCGGGACCCCTAATATCGCATGGCGACCTGTGACCACTCTATACAACAAACTGTAGGATAGGCCCACAGGTGGCGCTAAGAATCTGAAGTTGGGACAACGTGGGCGCAAAGGCTGGGGTGCAGAGGGCAATATTTTTTGTGTGGGTCAAATGTCGACCTTGTTCAGTTGTGTGCATCAAAAAGACATAGCGTGGTTCAGGAGAAGAGCCCCTAGTCGGGAGGTCAGGGGCAAAGCCCCTCTCCCTGAAGCTGAAACACTTTTCGTTTTTGGATGTTCAGTGGAAGCCGAAAATTTGCTTGCATTTTTATCACAGATAGCCTGTACTGCGCATGTTGTCCTGCAAAAACTGACGTAACTTAATAAGTCACATCTTAGCATGCCTATTCCAATTACCAAAAGTATGCAGGTCTTTATGCTGTATCTTGTGTGTTTTTAGGCTTACAATTTCGTGAATGGAGCAAGCGAAAAAAATTGGACCCTTCCTCCCTTAAATAATTTTCCAGATTTTTTAACTGAGTTCAAGTTGTGACTATATAATTCATCCCTAAGGCAATGAAATTTGATTAGACTGATCAATCGATATATCGTTCGTTATGGCAACCACCACCATGGCACGGGGCTTCTTTGGGGCACAGCACCCTTGGCACAGTGCCAAGGTGCAACCCCCTGAAGATGGGCCTGTTCACCTGAAATATCTGCAACTGAGATTAACTGAAATTGTCATAGTTATGGTACAAAAAAGTGCCAAAGTTAAAATGCAATGGCAATGCCATCTTCAGGCAACATCTGACTAACGTAACGGCAAAACCAATTCAGCACAACGCAACAATGAACAATGTCACACAATGACTACGTACAACCTAATACCGGACGAGAGATATACATGAAATTATACATGCAAAGACGCTGTCATCTGTTCAGCAGGAAAGACACATTCTATTTCTTCTTTCTCCCTTTACCACCGGCGGCTGGCGAGCTCTGTCGTACTGAGGCAGAGTCATCGTTGGCGTCGTCGTAGTTCCGTGCTGGCTGCCAGCGTAACGGGCTGCGTCGATACATCGGCCATGGAGGCAACGTCATCTGCACCAACAACAACAATGATAAATACCACATGCATAAACACGGCCACGTTTGATATAAGTAAGCTATTGATTTAAGGCATGATCTAATACTGTACACATCATGGCGCAATCTCAATAACCAACCTAATATTTTTAGCATCTGCTTAAACTGTTCAAAGTCAATAGTGCCTCTAAACTTATGACATAATACTATGCAAATCTAATTGTTATTAATATTACATTACTACAACACCAACCTGCCTTGGATGAGTTAGGAGATCATTTCACAGTTTTGGACTCGCAGTCACAAAACAATTACATTCTAAGTTGCCTGACAATACATTGCCTCAAACTGGCAGAACCCAACTGACAGCCAGTGGCCAGGTATGCTGTAACCATGCTAGACAATCTATGGCAAAACAAGGTAGTTACTTTTCCTTCCATACTATGTTTATTAAACAAAAATTGCTTCAAGACCAATGGGGCTGAATTTCTAACACAAGCATGATGCCTTCCTTCTTCTTTTTTTCATGAGCTTGTCATAGATGTTGCCATTGTCACGAGTTGCTGCCATGCTACCCTGTCCTGTGCGCATATCGATGCCATCGCCAAGCCAAGGTTCAGTAGGCACAGTGACCCCGAGGCCAAATCAACAGTGTCAAACAACTGAAAGCAAGAAAACATTCATTCTGTGAACAAATAATGAGAACGACAACAAGAAATATACAAACTAGACATGCAAGAACAAATCCAGCCAAGAGAACAAGAATTGTCTGAGAAAACTGCTGACATATGTAACCCCAGACAAATCCAACAGTCTGAAACAAACAAACCAGCTTGACATTGCACTGCATCTAGAATTCTACCAGTTTTTCACTGTTATCTTTTAAATGGCAAAAGGTCAAGAAAGATGTGTTCACTAGAACACGTGCAAAGTCTCTAGAAGTCTAACTTCATTATTATGGGTATTAGACTAAGTTTATCCTGGTAAGACAGACATAAATTTCCAACAGCAAAACTTCTCATGCCATTTCTATTGCTCATACAACAGCAAATGAATGACCACCGGCAGTCTCACTCTAAGTGAATAACACGTTACAAGCATACGAGCATATGATGTTTAGCACATTAATAAGACTGAGCAGATTCAATAAAAAAATTCTTTATTTCTTCAGAATGTGGAAAAACAGCATCATTATGAAACTGCCGGATCTGATCAGTATACACAATATTTGACAGTTTTTATACAATCTTGTGGACATACATGTATACTGGTTAACTGTAGCAGTGTAGTAAAATTGACTACCAGTAGCTCAGTTTAAAAATACTTACACCAAAGAGAACAATTATAACTTGAAATGTTTTCTCTGCCCGCTTCTGCCCCTCAAAATCCTACAACGCATAAGACAAAATAAATGACTAACAATTTTGGTTTGTGATGATCAAAATAGGTATACATGTATCATTGTCGTTTCTAAATTACCACTATCTACACCACAATCTATAAAAATGTGCGATTTATAACTTTTACAAACGCATTTTAAATTTCTTGAACGAAAGCCAAAAACAGAATATACTGAGATAAATACAACAGCTTTCTTGTTCAATATATTTAACCCCTTCACTGCAGACGACGAGATAATCTCATCATGCAGACCTATTATTACATTATGATGCACATAGAGCTCCGTAGCAAAAAGGGTTAATTACGTGTATATATTTTCTCTTTGCTATGACCGCAAAACTGCTAGTAGCTATTCGTAAGATTTTAAGTGCCCAATATAAAAATTTCTCCTTTCTTTTGATTTCAATCAAAAACAATTGCAATATCCACAAATAGGCCTAATAAGAGCACTTGTGAGAAAAGCTACAGCCTCTGATGGCATGGTGTTTTAACCACGTCTCTGATTATGAGTTGTTTGAAGATCAAACTTCAGTACTTTTTACACTGTGACGACTGTGAATAATATTGTAATGATTTGGGCCAACTAATGAAGGGTAACTAAGCTTGACGCCCCCATATGGAAGATTCCTTGAATGCAAAGAGCTGAAATGTAAACTAATGAAAACTATGTTTAATGTTGAAAATTTCATATGCAAGTTGTCCTCTAGTGATTTCTGCACAATTCACTCCTGAAAAGTGTGTTGAATGTGCTGCAGCGAAAGATCACCACAAAATGCATAAAACCCCTACTAGTATTTTGGCATTCAAGGTCATCCAAGGTCAATACTGTCACTGCCGATCAAAAGCCAGTGTAAGACATCATGTTGGTGATCAATAGTAACCTAGGCCCTATCTCACACCATTCCTGAGATACGGTGACATACTGGCTACAAACAGCAAATTTTCCATACCCCCTCTCATTTAGCGCTCTTGCTCAATGGGACCCCTGTAGAATTTATGGAAAAGCTTTACAGATTCTGAAACTAGAGTCTTCCAGGTAGCCGAAGATGAAAATTTGGTGATCCTAGCTTGTGTTGTTTTTGACTGATCCACCTGTGTGAAGGACGAACAGTCGGATAGACAGACAGAGGCAGAACTGCGATGGCTAAGATGCTTAAATCAATCTGCATTTTGGTTCAAAGATAATCATCATTTTTCATCATATCGCTATATCACATGACCACACTGTCAAACTTGCTATGGTCCTGTCATCCGTAGCACCTCATCCAGAGCACCCTAGTGCATGTAATTCATCTCAGTAATCCACTGTTGCAAAAAAATAATTAGGCTGATTATTTCAGGTTATTCACTATACATGAACACAGCCGAAACTCAGCCTTACCACGAAAAATCATTAAAACACGAGAAAAATGTCAATTAATGCCTGAGGAGTGAGTGAGTGAGTAGGGTTCTATGTCCCGCCCAACACAGTATAGGTCATTTTGGGGACAGCCTTTTGCAGACAAAATTGCACATACACATAATAATGAAACAAAAAGTTTAACCTTCCGCCACCTTGACTATTTGACTTTTGCGTAAGTTTCAGTCAGTACGTGCAGTAGAGTAATTGGACAACTCCATATGCTTTGCTGGCAGTAACAATTAAGTGTAAATAACGCTAACATTTAGCACATTTAAATAATCGTAGCCTCACCATATAAGCTGGGATCTGTTTAATACATTCCGGAAGATATTTACTAACATAATCCATATTTAAAACGTAAATATATTACGACGTTTTTTGTAAACAACTGTTGACCACGCCCACTTGTAACATAACGTATAAACGTAAGTAACGTAACAACAAAGATAACTTACCGGATTTACCGAACAAGGCCTCCCCGACGGCACGGTTCAGCCTCAGTAGACCAAGTAGCATCAGTTGCCAACAGACAGCTCTGTCTTTTTTGACTGTCTGAGTCTTTCCAGATTTTCTTTGGAGATGTTGATAGATCCAGATGTCACTGTTTTATTCTCGAGACTACTCCAAATGTTAATAACACGTTCTGAAAAAGTGGTAGACTAATAAGCGATCGCTCGCTCTATAATCTTTGATGTTAGTACTTTTTGCAAGTCACTGAGATTAGATTCTCTACCTGCCAGCAGCCACAGACTAAAGCCAGCTTGCTGTAAACATGCTAATAATTATGCAGGAGCTACTATCCCTATCCCTGGTGGACGCAGCTTGCACCCAGTGAAAAATAGAGAGCGGGTTTTTCAGGTTTATGCAAAATTGCATTATCAGAAGCGCTGCTATTAGCTTAAAATGCACCGGGCCCACTGGGGGAACTTGCTTCGCTCCTGCAGACGCCTTAGTTAGACTTAGGGTATGGGGCCTCCGGGAAGAAGAATGAAATGCTAAGGTGAGGAGAAAAGGAGGAAACGGGAAGTGAAGAATAGTGATGAAAAAGTGGGACAGGAAAAAGGAGTAGGGAAAACAAGAATAACAGATGTTGATAGGGTGGGCCGACCGCACTGGTTGTCATTGAACTTGAAGGTCATCCATGGTTGATGATTTTCATTTCATTTGAAAAGGCATATGCCACTTCCTATTAGTGACTAATAGTGTAATCTAGGTCGTATCTCTCATCGTTTCCGAGATGGCTAGTTTTCCCTTACCATAGTGCATTAAATGACGTTTCAAGGTCATCCAAGGTCATCGATTTGTATGACATTTGAAAGCCAGTATGCAACTTCCTATTAGTGATCTATAGCAAGCTATGCCCTATATTACACCGTTTAGCCACAGTAAATCCGTGACAGACGGACGAATGGACAAACGACAGACGACAATCACGACAAAGGGCCAACCTTTAAGCTCACAGCTTAGCAGTCGGCCCAAAAATGGCGTGGGAAAAGAGGGAAAGCAGGCAAAAATAGGGGGGAAACTGGAGCCTGATGTGGATTCCAGATTTGGGGGGATAGTAAAGTCTGCTAACACGATGGGTCAGGAACATTGCAATGGCAGAATGGGCTGTTTTGGTTGAAAGAAGAATATGTCCTGTGATAATAACAGTGTTGCTGCGGTTTTCAGAAGGTTGACACCATGATATTATGCTGGGCAGGAAAACGGCTGTGGGTCCTGTTTCTCACTACATTAAAAGTATACAGCCTAACATGGGCAGCACCAGAAGGGGGGCAGTGGGAGGGCAATTGCCCCCGTGCCCTTTCCCTTTCTGCACCCCAGGAAATATTTTAATGGTGTTAAAGTGCCCTCTGGGCATTTTATCATGCCAAAGAGTGACTTATTAAAGGTCATTTTTGCAAGACAACACAAACATCTCAGAGTTTTTTTTTGCATTTTCGAATACAAAAAAACACACAAATCTGTGGCTTCTATTGCACATCCTAAAGCAAAAAGTGTTTCAGCTTCAGGGATCTTTGCCCCCTGACCTCCTGACCAGGGGCTCTGCCCCTGAAACCCGCTGCATCTTTTTGATGTACAGAACAACTGAAATAAGGTTGACATTTGGCCCACATGCGAAAAAATTTATTACCCCCTGTGCCCTGGGACTTGCTCCCCCCATTACCTCCTAGCTTCAGATTCCTAGCGCCACCTGTGTAGCCTAAATAAGTGCAATTCACAAAATACAAAAAAAGCAATGCAAATTTCATAACACACAGATATAGACAACAACATTCAATACTAGATATGAACATAAAAAGCTAAAGAATTCATGATAACACAATAAATTTCACATGCTAGAATTTTTAAGATGCAAGGTTATAAATAATGCTCAACAGTGGTACTGGACTTCAGCAATAAGCAAGCAGGGAGAAAATCGCTTTTAATACAACATGTAAATTATAGCACACCAGAAGACTGGACGTTATCTGACAACCCAAAGACGATGCAATAAACTAAAAATTTGACATATAAACACAAATAATGCCCACTCAACTTTAAATGTTTGCCAAAAACTCAACACAGTGCTTCATAAAAAGTACCCTTTATGTTTCTTTCGTAATACAGTTGAGTGGTAATCAATTTATATGAAATTTTTACCAGATGTATCCGAAGAAATACCAATTCAAAATATTTAGACAAAAAGTGGCTGGTAGTTAAATATTCTTTGCTAGTCGTAATGTAATGATGACGTCGTAATGTGCCATGAGTACAAGCTTGCTGGTTTCAACTGGAGCTGTCAGTTGATACCCTGCTTCGATGGTGAACATTATCTGGTGAAAAAAGTTCATCATATCAGCACTAAGCAATATGAAAGCATGAAATCAGGCATCTCGCAATCCAAAAACTGAGCCATCTTGTAAACAGCATCTGCTGGTGCACCATCTTGCTGGAAAGTCTAAAAGTCAAGCTATACCCACAAGTTTGTGAAAGTGATCGTTTTGGGCATTTTTTTGTGGCTGCAATAGTGAAACTTCAACAGCATGTCATCAGCGAACCAGACACAACTCACCATTGACGCAAGGCAGCTATTTACCAAATGTCAGCACCAGTTGCAACAAGCAAGCTAGTACTCAGGGCACATTATGATGTCATCATTACATCACGACTAGCAAAAATATTTAATTAACAGCCACATTTTTACAAAATATTTTAAATTAGTATTTCTTCAGCTACATCCGGCAAAAAATTTCATGTAAATTGATCACCATTCAACTGAGTTACAAAAGAAACAAAAAGGGTGTCTTTTTTATAAAATGCCATGTACAGTAGTCAAATTATTAACCTTTTTAATACAATGAGTGTCCAGCTTTGTTAACATCACATATCACGGATCTGTTGACAAATTTATCAACACATGAGGATTAAATGCAGCGTATGTGAGGCAGATAGGATGTTAGAATTTGGCCATCAGCTACAGCTTAGATAACACTGGAGGGAGCAACTATGTGACACAGTCCAAAGCACAATACAAGCAAATACCAGTAGGTCCAAGCATATTCACAAGTCCTATGAATTACTGAGAACTGACATTCAGTAGCAGCAAAGTGGAAATAGATAAGTACTGGTACATGGGACTGCCAAAGTGCGGTTGCAGATTCAATAGTGTCTATTAAACATATTGCTTAGTAACTTTCTCAAGAAAAAAGTGGCCGTATGCTTTCCAGGTGGTCGAAAAAATGCTAATATGTCATACCAAATATAAATCTCAAAAACACAAAAACATTAATAAAAGGAAGAAATCTGTGTCACATATCAGAGTATAACTACATAAAATTCTGTCACCCTGACTAACTGCTTCAAACAAAACTTGACACAACATACAGACAATATTATAATATAACTAATAAATAATCAAATAACATAACAATACGAAAAGCAGAAGATAATATTTAACAAAAGCTGTGAACAGAAACAACTGATCAAAGACGAATGGACGCATCTCCTCAGCAGAAAGTGACAGTGAAAGAAATGTCGATTCTACATTATTTTATGTCCACAAAGTCTCGCCAGATCTTTTATTTAGACGTTTTATTAGAAACAGCCTGTAAGTTGATAGCTTGTATTGAACTGCGATGATAATAACAACAAAAATAACCATTATATTAGCATACAATTTGTGCATTTAATATGACTGCTCACACACACACACACATATTATTGCATGCAGCATTGTTACGAAAGACTGGATATCAGCCAGGATTTCATCAGCAGAGGTAAATCAAAAGTAATACTGTTTTTTTGGTATTTGTACTGCAATCACTACATCGCATAATTTTGCCGTTTTTATTTTTCCCTCCTAGATATCATCAGATGTATCAGAGAGTACGTCCTATTGCTGGCCGGGTGTCAAAGCTAAGGAGCAGCGTATCATGACGTGACTGTCACAATGTCACTGTCGCTGTCGTCGGCGTCGGCTGAGTAGCTGTCGTAGTAGTCAAAGTCGACGCTCGACTGGGACTCAAACGACGGTGCCGTCGGCCTGGACGAGTGGCAGTACTGCTGCAGGGTCGTCGGTACAATGACGCCATCCTTCTCTGCTTCCATCTTACTCTCCAGCACCTGCTTCCTACGACCGCGCAAACAAAGTATTAACAGAAACGGAAAGACAATGTGACGAGTTCATAGGCGGACGCCAAGTTCCCGGGTGCACTTAATGAAAATACACAGACAGAAAAATTCTTTTACATGGAGTGGAAGAATTGGTCCCTTAAACATATTCATAATTCTAACTGTTGTTTTAATTTAATGCAATAAGCTGCTGGTAACAAATCTCATGGGATCTAAATTCACTCACAATGCATTAAAAACAGAATGAAAGAGGGAAAAGGTAAAAAAGAGGAAAACGAAAGGCAGAAGCAGAGAGAGAGGAAAGTGGAGGAAAGAGAAAAGAACAAGAAATTCGAGCTAATGCTCACGAGATGTGCAAAAGCCTATAGCAGTTCCGGTTTAGCAGTTAAGCTGAAAAATTGGGGTGTTCATGCTAAGTTAATAAACAAATACCAAATTCTCTATCTGGATCGCATAGGTCTAATGATAGTTCTGTGTCGCCACCTTGTGAATGATATAGACTTGTGTCGCAGTCCAAAATCGGCAAAAAAATCCATAAAACCCCCTATTTTGGCGTTCAAGGTCATTCAAAATCATTGAATTTGGCGCCAATCGAGAGCCAGTGTATGACTTCCTATTAGTGATTAATAGTAACCTAGGCCCTATCTCACACCGTTACTGAACAGCGACTTATTGGCCAACAATCACAAATTTTGCCCACCCCCTCTCATTTAGCGCCCTTGTTCGGGGTTACCCCTTTCGAATTTATGGAAAAGCTTTATGGTTCCTGAAACTAGAGTCTTCCAGGCAGCCAACGGTGAAAATTTGGTGATCCTATCTTGCACCGTGATAAGCAACATTTCTGTACCTATCTGCAACTGTTTTCACATTAGACAAGACAATAACGGCAAAATAATGTCTTTTTAGGGGGCACCCCTCTTTGATGCCCTCATTCGAGGGCAACCCCCTCACACAGGATCACAAAATTTTGGCACAAAAAAAGAGTCCTTGGGGCAGCCCACAGTGAAGATTTCATGATTCTAGCTTGCACTGTTTTAACACAATACAGCAGTGTGATGGACAGACAAACAAACAGACGCCCAGGCCACGGTTAAGACGCACGAAGCATTCTGCTATCATGCGTAATGCAGCATGTCTGACAGCTGTACTTTTGCTAGTACCGTTTTGTTTGGAATGAAAGATACCATTTTAGAACAGTAATTCGGTTACATTCCCATTCTTATATTGCTCATTAATCAAAGCTGACATCAGCGACAGAAAAGGCTTGCAGTAACGAACACCGACCTGACAATGTCCTCATAGAATGAGTCTCTGCCTTTTGACTCAACCCACCTCCGATACGCAACGGATGCATCGACATTCGCTGGAGACGAAGTATTCGGTTCACTGAGTAACGAAATAATGCTCAGCAGTATCGTGCTGTCAACATTAAACAACACAAACCAGTTTTTATGTGCAACAGTACCTCCTGCTGTAGAGCGTCTTAGCCATCGTAATTCTGTCTGTCTGTCACATGGGTGGATCAGTCAAAAATGGTGCAAGCTAGGATCAACACATCTTCACCATCAGAAGATTCTAGTTTCAGGATCCGTAAAGCTTTTTCATAAATTCAAAATGGGTCACCCCCAGCAAGGGTGCTAAATGAGAGGGGGGGGTGGAAAAAATTTGCGATTTTAAGCCAATACGACTGAGGGAGACCAGTCATGCCATCTGGCGCCCTCTGGCAAATGTAAAAGAAACACTATAGATACTTAGCCAATACGTTTGAGTGCAACATTATGCAACATTCAACAATTCCTTCAGCAAAGCTAAAAACACTGCAAGGCAGAAGTTGGATTATTTCTGAAAGTGGATCATTGCTGTAAAAGATGGATAAGATAGTTGCACATTTTTAAAGTTTTGCTTGGGAAATGCCTAATTTTTGACACTAGCGGTACAAAAATGAGCTTCTGAGAATGACAAATATCACCAGTTCATCAACAATTCAAAATCTAATCACATCATATATTTCCTTAATAAAACAAATAACAGAACACAACTGCACAATGTAAAGAACATGTACTGCAAAGAATCAAAGTTATTTAGAACTTATGATATCCCGTAAATGATCATGAATGAAATTCAAGCCTCAGCTAGCTGGACATCATCAACAGTGACCAACAACTCTTTATGGCTTAGTTCTTGAGATAATAACCTTGACGGATCAGACAGACAGGAAGTCACAAATGTAATAAGCATTCCGCCATTCTGTATACAAAGAGTGACTACTCTCCAGACAGTGAATTTCCGTGACAATTCCCCGATGATTTGCAGCACTCGTGGCTTTTTGGCAAAAAATGCAAATAAGTGCTATAAATTAAAATATAACATCAATGTAAATAATTAAATATCAGAAATAAAAACATAAGTAAGCAACACTCAGCAGTAAGCACCTTAAGATAATTCACAGAGAGTTAAGTGAATGATATAAAAAAGGCAGTCAATGCAATTTTTAAGAAAATTTTGGGCAGTTTTCCCTGACAAATTTTTCCTCCCTGATGTTTACTGATTTTGACGAAAATTCCTGACATTTTCCTGCTGGGGTCACTCTGAATGCAGTGAGAAACAAGACACAGAACAGAAGAAGCAAAACAAATACACTGCCGACCGACCGAACGCTCTGCGTCGGGTTCCATCGCTCACACGGAAGTTCGCCACTCTGAGGGTCATCGACTGGAGGATGGAGAATCGATATACACACTTCACCATTCTAGCAGACAAAGACACACACAGTCACTCAGCAACAGAAGTAGTCAGCAAATCAGTCACTGAACCATCAGATCTTCTCTATCAGATGAGTGGCTGGACTGCTACAGTTTGCCACGTGATATACATGGCCCATCATGTGGCAGTTTTAAGCAAATCCTCAACATAGCACACTTTGTTAGTCACACAAAACACCAGTATTCATGCTGCAACAAAGATATACAGGGTGGGCCAGAAAAAATTGGACAAACAGGTCCAATTTTTTGGCAGACCCTGCACACTTGGTTTTTGTTCAACCAGCACATTTTCTGGAGTTACTTCACGTTAGACTGATCCAGAAATGTTAAATGTGGGAATTCGTAGAAGCACTGTAATAAAAATTCATCACCAAAGTGCATTATATGAATTGTGTATTAGTTACACTGGTACTGAAACTGAAATACACATGATTCGGAAAGTCAAACTTGAGTCCAAACTAGCAGTGCCGTGCTGTGCTGTGTTGACAACCATGAACCTGTAAAGCACTTCCATCTTGCAGCAGCTGTATCAGCACAACTACACCGTGTCCCAAAATTAGCAGCACCCCTGTTTCAAACACACCTAATTCAGTTTGTAGTTCATGGATTTCAATCAAATATTGTACACTGCACTATCTTGACAATAGTTACGGTCACACCCATTATGACATACGTACCTTATCGTGTGTGCTCTGCTCAGTGTAACGTGATTATTACATCAGAGTTTGTTTGTATTATGACACGTTCAATGCATTGTTATTGACAATGGGATCAAGCAGCAGTGTACCCATCTTGGACTAAGAACTTGCGTCGAGGCCAAAAATGGTCATTTTAAGCTACAAGAAAGTTAACCTGATGCTCACGAGATGCGCGAAAGCCTATAGGAGTTACTGGCCAATGACGGCAAAATAACGACTTTTACGGGGGTGCCATTCTTTGATGCCCTCGTGCGCAGGTTTCCTTGAACCTAGAAAATTGAGACTTGAACCGTCAAAATCTAAGTTTAATGCTGAAAATTTCATATGCAGCTTGTCCATGTCTATCTCAATTGGTTCCGGCGCAATTTGCTCTTGAAATGTGTCTCGCAGCCAGAAATCACCAAAAAATCAATAAAGAACCCTATTTTAGCGTTCAAGGTCATCCAAGGTCATTGAATTCGGTGGCAATCAAGAATCAAGAGACAGTGTATGACTTCCTATTAGTGATTAATAGTAACCTAGGCCCTATCTCACACCGTTATTGAGATACAGCGACTT
>Ga0209367_1002106_pt1 | contig 25826 bp, 14 predicted proteins | sample WorMetLIZISLAND2_FD_187412 | JGI IMG/M metagenome (GOLD analysis project Ga0209367, IMG submission 187412) | Marine gutless worms symbiont microbial communities from Max Planck institute for Marine Microbiology, Germany - Olavius geniculatus... ... | reverse complement strand
CATTGATTTCATGACTAAATCAGACTAAGTGTTATAATGTGGTTGTAATTTTAAGTGCATTTTGTTCTGTTATTAAGAAGCGTCATGAACTATTACGGATCGCTATTTGAAGCAATATGACTCGTATTCGCCAGGTGGCGCCACTGTTGCACATAATTAATTTCAATAACTTATATTTTTATGTTGAGAATGAAACGACCTTGATTTGTGCAAAAAATCGTGTAGATCTAAGCAGTATTTCTGAAGTTAGAAGCTATATAACAGAGTGGCCTCGTTTTTTTGGGCCACCCTGTATATGCATACGTCTGTGTATTGCAGATATAACGATGTCGGAGCAGACCAGGCCATGAAACAGGAAGTAAAGGACGGACATCGAAGGTACACAATGCATGATGATATTGTCTCTGTGTCATGCTGTCGTTTAATTCAGTCTCTCTATACGCATGCAGGCATGCGGCGCGCATATTGCCTATTTGTCAGCGCAAACCGACCAACGCACTAAGCACTTTTAACAATAAATTCATACGTCGACGAACTAAGGAAATGTGATAATTTATGAATTTTACAACTCTTATTAGCTGCTTTGTTAACGTCTCGGCGATTGCTGTTGCCTTCCTCGGAACGATTTCTGTTTGCCGCTAGATGTCACTTCGACGAACAACGGCGCTACAGATATGAGAAAACTCGATAAAGCCGAAGTGAACGTTCTATACTTTTTCTTATCTATGACAAATTGTTTGCTGCGGCAACATTTAGCAGCGAAACAGAATCGTTACGAGGAAGGCAGCAGCGGTTGCCGAAACGTTAACAAATTAGTAATTAATTGTTGCATAATTTGATGAATTCTTACAGTTTATACTCGCGTCGCTTTCTTGCTTAACGGCAGAAGCATAAAAATGCGTCAGCTGCTGGAACAACAGTCTTGGCCAGTCTCTAATTGGCGCTAGTTGCATTTCCGTGCAGTTTGTTATGCGCTGCTTGTCAATTATATAGACCCAGTATGCGTGGCGCCGCTTACGTCTTACATAAACCTGGGATGCCGTGACCACCAGTGAGAGCGCTGCGGGGGCCAGGAACAGTCTTTTTCCTCTCGTAAAACTAAAAACTCCTGTAGTCACAATGCATGGAAACCTGAGCAAAGCTGGAGTTTTGATTTGCCCTTTCCTCTCTAGCGCCGCACCATGGAGGTTTACGCTGAGACATAGTGCTGACATACTATGCGGCAGACCCATAGCGATGCACATAGCACATACAGCACTTATTTTCTACCCCGCAAGCCGGTTACTTTTCCTTAGGAGAAAGTTTTATGCCAATTTTTGTTTTTCTGTGCTTTCTTTCTTTTTTTGAGGTCGGAGCCCGTGCAGACATACAGATAACGGGCGGGCGAGCAAGACCCGCATTGTTGCGTGTTAAAACGGCGGCGCAATAATGATATTTTCGCTGAAGCTACCATAGCGCCGAAATGTCAAAAACATTGCGGAGGCACTGGACTACATTGTGTTGACGACATATGGTCATTTCATTAAATGTCAGCTGGCGGGAGGTAAGGCGTCTCCCATGTAGTTAGTGTAGACCGCTGTTGTTTGTTCCACTGACGTCACTGCTAGCTAGTTTCCTAGGACATGCTTCGGCCTGTTCGTTTACTTCCTGATCGCATTACCTGATGCCTGCATGTGTTCTGATTGACCGTGCTGATGCGTGTTCTTGCAAGCCAGTCGCTCGATCTACAGTGTAAACAGCAGCGCCACTGCGTTGATGATTTTTTTTTGCAATTTTCACACCTACGTCTGTCCATCCGATTGCGAGTGCATCATTAGTTGCAATTAGTCTGAACTTTAGAGTTACTGTTAAAAAAGACATCTACAGAACTTGTTAGAGTACTAGTTACCTACTTACTTACGGTATAGTTACTCGAAACTGTTGAAGCTCGCAGCAGTGCACTGTTCAGCATTATTTTTGCTGCGCGTTGGTTGAGTGTAGTTATTAGCTGTCCTGCTGAACTTCTCACTCGGTTACCTTTTTCTGGGACTCTGTATAGGCTACCAACATCTGTTTTAGGCGTGTAGCAGTCTTGGCCAACTCATTTTTATTTTTTCGTAGTTGGTATATAATTGGTGAATGGGTGCGAGCAAAGCCAAGGTCGGTGCGGTTCATGTCGTAGGCGGACAAACAGTACTTTCTGTTGACCAATGGCACCCATTGGCACGCATTGGCGCTGCCAGAAACTTCTTGGAGCGGAACAAATGGAGCCCCCGAATACTGTAACTTTGTTTTGCATTAGCTTTGGCTAGAATACCGTGGAACAGTCGCCAACAGTTTTATTAGGCCAGAAATTGCAGTTACGTCATGCTGCGGTCCACTTCTGACTATTGGGCGCCATATAACAGACGTTGTCCGTACCGTCACCATTGCTGCAGCTTTTTGCGGAGTGACCCAATAAGCGTTAAGCTTTATAAGCTGTGTTAAACTGCATCAGATATTGACTTGATTTCAAAATTCTTACGCCGATAAAAGCTTGCGCTGCAGTAAATATCAGTTAAAAATTCTATAGGCTACCACACCTGCTGCGAAGCTCAAACTTAAGATGGTGACTGGCCGTCTCCCGAGCGGATGTGTCCTCGAGGTCGACCTCTTACTACCTGGATTCACCAGATCTGCCGGGACACGGGAATACCGGTGACCGATGCTCTGGAAATGGCGGAGAACAAACTGTTCTGGCGAAAAATCGCAACGGCGAGATGCAACGGCTGGACGCTACACGTCGTGATGATGACACCCTAAGCATGTCGCTACACTACCTTGTGAAATCTTGTCAGCGTTAGAATAAGTGAATAAGTGTGACTTTTACCTTACTGTATGTCGCGACGCGTTTAATATGTGATTATCAGTGCATTTTTACGTTTACTGTGCACTTTTATTTGGCCAGTGAAAGAATTTTGAAATTCGGTTAATATTGGATAAGTTGTGCACGTAGGAACCGTTACGCTACTTTGCCGTGTGTTTATGTGCGTGTATAGCACGATACGGACGGTAATTCTGGCGTGGTTGGACACGCACCCGGATGACTTCCGCGTCGACGCACCACGTTACTCGGCCTTGCGTCGTCTGCATCAGTTCGCTGGAAACCAACTTCCACCTGACAGCGAGCTGCAGCGGCGAGTGGTCGGCAAGCTGACCGCACTGAGACGTCAGGAGACTGCGGCCTCCGCTCAGCGTCGACCTCAGTCCGCTGGAGCTCAGAGATGTGCGTTCACACACATCGCTCTTCTGATAAGATGTTAAAAGTTTGTGCTTCTTGTTTTATCCGGCACAAAGCAGGGATGGTAGGTGTTTTATTTTTATATCATGACATGTCATGTAATATTACACAACAACATTGAATAGTAGCTATGAGAAATAAAGCACAGTTAGTGCGGCATTACAGTCTAAATGTTTTTCAGTAAAACTTTGAAGTGCCAGTATACAGTGAGTCGGATCTCTCAGAGAATCAGGCTGTGTTCCATACACAATGGGCCCAGACCGGAAAGGAGCTGGCTTGTCTAGTAAACAAACGCGCTATGATTAGTTCTCAGTGTACATACAGGCTAGTGGGTGGTTTGTGGCTTGCATTTCTTGGTGCAGTCGTCAATGGTTTTCTTGTCGACGTCGAACGCTTCTATTATAATCGCAGCGGGTGCGTTTTCATCTGTACAGAGAGAGTTAGTTGACAGTGAACGATGTAGGCCTTTAGCTAAATTCTGCTGTAATTCGTGGCGATCTCGATTTCTGATCGCCAGCATAATGATATAGGCCTAGGTGTACGGACAGCAGTTGTCTGGCGACGCGGCTGATGACATCGAAGTGCTGCAGTTAATGCAAACAGCGTCGCCGGTGCATTAGTGACCGGCAGCTGGTGGAAGTAAATCGTCGACGTTGAACCAGTGTTGAGATGACTCGATGTCTGTCCCAGTGCAGTGCGACCTCTGTTCGCACTCTAACAGCCTGTCGACAGTATACCGGCGACACATAGGGGGTGGAGTTTACTGGGCGACGCACAGGGGCATGGTGGAATTACTGGGCCTCATCAAGTCACGATTTAGCGTGCAAGTAATTATTCAAGTAGGCTAAGTTGCTTTTATCGCATGAATAGCATATCAAACGCACGACACTGAACACAAAAGTCATAAAAGTAATATGCAATGTCAGTCAAGCAGGAAAGAGCAAGCGAGAGAGAGGGGGAGAGGAGGGAGAGAGAGAAAATGGTTGCGAGAGGGGGCGAAGGAGGAGATAGGCCTATTACCCCGGAATTTTTGTGATTTTTTTAGATACAAAATTCTGATGCACATTTGGTAAGTAAATTGACTTTTCCAAGGAGTTGTTGTAGTGGGGGAGGGGCAGATTTTTTTTCTACGAATTTTCATGATTTACAGGGTCGTTTTTCTGACCTCAGAAGGGTCCGGACACCGGATTCTGCAGAACCCCCTGACTAGCTACATGCCTGTTAGCCTGACACAAAGCACAGATATTTTTGTTATATGTCGGCTGTCGCATATATTAGGCCTAAATGCCATTACTCGTTTAATGGACTGATGCACTTGGGCCGCATGCAGGTTTAACTTTTTAGGCGATGGCTGTCTCGGATTATCTTTGGACTTTGGCTCTGCTGGTAGATTTATTACGCTGCATATATGCCTAGACGTAGGCCCTTCATGAAGTTAAAGCAGTTTTTATGATGCACGAGATGTCCATGTTTAGAATCTAAGGCGTGGTCTGGTTTTATAGCTCTGTAACAGCACAGCATATTGAAAGTACTGCGAAAGAAAAGCAAAATGGTGCAAGAATGATGTAGGCAGAAAGCAAACATCTACCTATCCGTAACTTCGATACATCGCTTTTAACAGTTGTGTTATGGCGGTTTTCATTATTGCTAACGTCGTTGGTGACATCAATGAAGTTAATCAACGCTGGGGCCGGTTAGTACTTGGATGGGTGACCGTCAGCAGGCGGGTTAACCATCCTGGTATGTAACCAGCCACCCAGATCAACTCAGCCTGGCCATCCCGTTGTGGATAGGCGCATAAGTATAGCGAAAGCTGGGACGTAAACAGACACACTGCTCATGCACTAGCGTCGTATCCGCGGTTTCGCAGTGTAAACTGGTGGCTGGCTAAGGGCTAAGGAAACTTAGATCAGAGTCGCCTTATAAGCGTTATGGCTCTGGAAGGACTTTACGTTTTTTGCGTATGTTGGTTTTATTCTGTTTAATGTTTGTATTTTTTATTGTTTGAACGTTTGTTTGTGGATGTATGTATATTGTGTGTGATGCTTTTTTTCCATGGGTTTATACGCCTGTAATTTGTTCATTGTTTGATGGTGTGCAGCAGCGGCGGCGGTGGCGGCGGCCGCGTCCGTGATTGAGATCGTGTTGGACGACACGTCGACGGCTTCGACTCGTTATCTGCAGCGACGACAAGACCTGGACAGTTCTAACTACTCGCGTGACAACAGACCGCTCGATCTGCTGTCAGTCAACAGCCGTCACATCGCTCAGCAACTTACCTACATCGACGCTGTACGCCGCGCTAGCTTGCAGTCCTTTCTGACGTTATTGCTTCTCACGGCGCTCGTATTCGCTGAAGTTAATATCATAAAGTTCACAGAATTTTAGGTTTTTGAAAGTTAAAAAGTTTAAATGTCCTGTATAGCGTGTTATGGGAAAGCCGTCGCAGAGCTACGGAACGTCACCTGCCATGTGGGACCACACAGTGTTCCTGCCACTTGACACAGCTGAGCGCGCTCCACGTTACTCACAGCAGGTAGGCCGGTACTCGATTTACCTACCCTAGAGGGGTGGAAGGCTGAGTTGACCTGAGGGTTTGGGCTGTATACTGAGATGGTTTACACATTTAAGCAGTAACCGTTTGATAGCGACCCGACCGGGAGACGATCCTGTAATCTAACGTCCTAATCGCTGCATCACCAAGCCACCCAGCCACAAAGATACAGAATGCTCCAATAAAACGTGAGCTTCTAAATTTTTGCAGTAGCCATATCAAATATTGACCTGTTTAAAAAAATTTTTTTTCACCAATATGCTCTGCAGTAAACATTTAATTATGTGATCGTTAAAGATCGTCCCATTAAGACACAAATGCGTCGATACACTACCTTGTGATATATGGTCAGCTGTTAAATAAGTCAGTTACGAGGTAATTTTCAGAATACTAACGTGGCTGTATTTCACAGTGCGTTCAGTTCATGATGAGATCGTTCTAACAACTAAGGTTTTTTAAAGTTACCACTGATTCGGCTAATAACAAAATTTTGAAAATCGGGCTAATGTGTCATGACGTTATGAATGTATGAAAATTAACAGCTAACTTTTTATGGATCACCGGTTAGGCTGGGTTAGGACGTCGGATTTGATATCGCGCAGGTGAGTCCAGTTTACTTCACCACGGCTTCACTGGTGCATTCAGAAGCTGGAAAGGGGAACATGGTGAGCCCCGTAGCGCGTCACGCCATGATACTTTTTTCTCACAAATGTTTGCATATTTTAATGCATTTCCTGTTTGCGTTGTTAGAAGTGGTGTTTGTCGATTTTTTTCATTAAACGAATATACATATATTATGATGATGGTGCAGGACTTATTCCGGAAGGTGGTTCCTCAGCAATGTCTGGGGTCGGTGTGGTCGCGCCGGTCGAGCGGATCAAGCCGGCAGAACGGCGGTCGTGCCGGCGGCCACTCGCCGGCCAGCTGCGTGTCGGACGAGACCGTGGCTTCGGTCTCAGCGACCGTCGACCAGTTCAACGCCGTGACGCACCGCGTCATAGCATCCATCGTAGACAACAGTCAACCGACTTCATCATTGTCAACATCACTATCATCAGCACCAGCAGCAGCAACTATGTCGTTGCCGCAGAGAGCTCGTGTCATTGAGAAGTGGATTGACGTCGCACAGGTGAATCCAGTTCAGTGGCCGATCCAGAAGCGCGAACTTATAACGGGGGTTTGTGGCAGAGCTCCCAGCCGGGTCCAGGACGAAGCCCCTAGCCAGAGGCTAAGGGGCAAAGCGCTCCCCTGAAGCTGAAAGCGTTTTGGCAATTATGTGCAGAATTTCAGTTAATCCGCTTGAATATTTCGTGTTTTTGAATAGTTTGATCGTGGTCACATGTTGCTTCAAACAGGAATGTGGCTCTATTGGCCACTGTGTATGACTAGGAGGGGGAAGACAGGATTGCCCTCCCCTTCCTGATTCACCAGTGCACGTCGTTCAGTTTATCGTGTGTGTTAGTGACTAGAAAACTACGTTGGCCCGGTGCATTTTAAGCTGAAAATCCGTACACCAGTTTACCTGGTTGAAATAATAATATTTTAAATTTAATATTGATTACGTTGCTTATAGGAATGTCGGCGGCTGAAGAACTTCTCGTCGTTGAAAGCAATCATATCAGGCCTACAGTGCACCGCAGTCTACAGACTGAGACGAGTTTGGAATGCAGTTAGCAGGTCTGTTTCATTCTCGTGGCCTTTCTACTATTAAAGGCTAAAGGTTGCGGGAAACCTATTGCAGAGCTACGAAGCGTCACCTGCCATATGGGGCGACACAGTGTTGCCACCTGACACAGGTGAACGTCCCCCCGCCAGACAGGCTGTTTTAAGTACTCGTGCAAACTTGGCAGACCGAATTATCGCGGTTGCGTTTTGTACCTGCATGCATGCCGACTGATGCGCTGCGTCGCATGGCGAAAACAGGGTTTACTTTGAAACTTGTAGCGTGTTGTGCTTGGACTCGCATTTACACGACCAGAATATGCCCACTGTTGTCGTTTGTAGCCTCCTAGTCTAATGATCACACATATGCACTGTCAGTGCATTGCGTTGCATTCGTTGTTTCTTGTGTCTTGCTGTTTAGGCACAAGTTGGAATTATACGAAGAGTTGTCAGCCATATTTTCCGAAGCTAACAATCTTCAGACGTGGCGTGAAATACTCAGCAAGGTAAAGGCATAACTTTGTTTGTACTGGGGACGTAAAGCTGGGGAAGAGGTGGGGATCCTTACTAAATAAGCCGATAATATGCTTTAGGGCTTCTCGACATCCCACAGTTTTTTAGAACTGCGCGGTTTACTCATGGTTATATCTAAAAATTGAATCGCCTGATTGCGTGTTTTTTGTTATGCAGTCGTCTTAATAGGCCTTATTACGGGTCTTGTCCGTTTGTTTGTCTGCCTTGTTTTTTCGTCCGTTTCTTTCAGCTTAAAAGTTCAAAGGTTAAGTTCAAAGGTTAGGGGTTGACAGAATGACGGCCGCATAATAAGTCGACCTAGCAATATGTCGACACTGGGCCGACATAATGTTGATTGTTTGTTTTCGCCCATTGTAGCAGTTTCGTACTGTAGGTTCTAGAGCAGTGGCTTTGTTTCAGACAGAAAGAATAGAATGCCAAAAATAATTAGATTGTCTGAGAGGACGCGTGCTGCATGCGTGTGTCAGGAAGGAACAGCGAAGTTTGCAGGTGACACTCGGACAGTAAGCACTCTGCAATCAGTGCGCAAGAAATCCTGGGTTTGGAACGCCGGTCGACCACGTCGCAGCCAGTCTGTCGGCAGCGTGAGTTTTTCTCTTTTTTCTCATAGCACGTACTCTATGTGTCTGTTGATTGGTGAGGTTTTTTTTGTCTTTTGCTGTATTTTATGTCTCCGCTAACACAGAGTGTTTAGCCATATTATTGAGTTTGTCTGTCACTCTGTCTATGTGCATTTCGATTGTCGTTAACGTGATATCTTTAATCAGTCAGTCAATCCAAAAATAGCCACCTTTTCGTTTCAACGTACTATGAGTTTACTGAGCGCGACTTCGATTTCGCCACGCTGTTAGCGTCGACAGGCCCGTCTTCTTGGGGTGGCACTTTGGCACTGTGTCAAGGGTCTGCGTCCCAAAGGGGTCCCGCGCTATGGCGGTGACCGCCACAACTGACGATGGATCGATCGATCAATCAAACTAATTTTCATCGCCTTAGGGAATGAATTACTGTCACAACTTGAACTCAATTAAAAGGTCTTAGAATTTTTTTGGGGGGGGGAGAAGGGGAAAGGAAGTTAAAGTTTAGAGTCAAAAATGTTTTCGCTCAATTCGCTCGCAAAATTGTAGGCTAAAATCACAGAAGATACAGGCCTATACATTACAGACTTAGGCCTACCACACAAATTGTTGTATAGTGGTATAGGGGTATAAGGGGTATGGTGGTATCAGAGGCCCCGCGGGTCAGTCAGTGCTAAGGGCCCCGCGCTGGCAAAAGACGGCCCTGAGCGTCGATTCTGCATTTTGCGAGTGTCTGTATGCTGCGTGCTGTATCAGTGGAGTGGCGTGGAGGTGCACGGCACAGTGCCGTACCTGGGCACGTTTCTCACAGACCTGATGATGATCGACGCTGCGTTCCGCGACACGACCGACGACGGGCTCATCAACTTCGACAAACGACGCCGCGAGTTCGAGATCCTGACGCAGATCAAACTGTTTCAGTCGGCCGCGTCCATGTACCACATCCTTCCCGACCGCCAGTTCGCCGACTGGTTCAACCAACTGCCGACCTTCGACGACAACGAAAGGTCGCCTTGAGCATCACTTTCACTTGCACTTTGAATAAACTTGTAGCTTAAAAGAGTTACTAACGTACTAAAGGACTTGATCAATTTTTATTTGCTGGACCGGGGAAGCAAAGAAGTAATAAGCTTACAGGGTGGGCCAAAAATGGCACATTTATCGTACACCTCATAAATTCACCAAATATTAACCGATTTTAAAAATTCTTTTACACTGGGAATCGTGAGACAATTTGTAATGAAACTGTCATTATAGATCCAACCACACCTCAAGTGTGTTGCTACACTACCTCGTGAGATGTCAGATGACGCACTCAAGCCGGCGACGCCACTGACCAGTTGCGTGATCCACGTTGATCGAGCCTGGCATGTGGCCCCCAAACAACCCTAACTCAAATCCGACCCATTATGTGGTTTGGGATATTCTTCAACAGATGGCCTGTCAGTGTTGACGATTTACGTCAGTCAACCAGCTGAAGCAGGTGATTGTCACTGAGTGGGGCAAACTGCCGCAGCTTTTGGCTGATCGCACCATTGGTCAGTGGCGTCGCCGGCTTGCGTGCGTCGTCCAGCAGCAAGGCGAACACATTAAACATTTGATGTGAAAACTGTGAGATGTGATTTCTAGAAAATAACTGAGACAACAAACACGTTGTTTCTGTTGTTAATTTCTTAAAATATGTTCTTACAAAAGTCGTCTTGTTTTTAATTGTTATTCTTAAGACACTGACATCACAAGGTAGTGTAGTAACACACTTTAGGGGTGGTGGGATTTATAGTGACAGTTTTATTGCACATTGTCTCCTGATTCTGACAGTGAAAAAATTTTGGAAATCGGTTGATATTTGGTGAAGTTATGAGGCATACAAAAATGGTGCCATTTTTGGCCCACCCTGTACACGTAAGAAAAAGAAGATTGGCTGGTGAAAAAGTTGTTAAAATCGGTTAATATTTGTCATTAATTGATGAAGTTATGAATGTGTGAAAGATAGGGCATATTTTTACGAATTACTCGGTAAAATAGCATCAACAATATCTTACAATAGTGTCACGTCACTAAGTACTGAAGTAGTAGCGTGTTGTGATGGCATGCAGTTACGAGCGGTCATGTATGATTGAGTCAGACGTCGCTAGCGACTCGACTCCTCCGACCAAACTGCGACACAAGAAATTCAGGTCAGAAACCTCGACGTCATTTGTTTTAACCAGCTTCATATATACGTCATGCTTAGGTTGCTATATTGCCGCATGAACGGGGGATGATGACATATAGGCATACATTATAGGCATTTGTACAGTCGTGCTCATTCCGTTTACTGCTTTCTTTTTGGATAAATTGTTGTATTGATATTGATGTTTGTCAAGCCAAATTTGCTGGACTGCCACTTTTGTTAACTGTTTCCTTCTTTGTACTACTAGACGGTTTAGCCTTGGCTTGAAATAACTTTCTCACTTATTGGGCAATTATGACTGATTGATCGATTTCTTGTTGAACACCGCACTTTTCTTGTTGATCTTCCACATACATGCCGATATTTTTTAGTTTTTGTTACGTGTTCACTTTCAGACTTTTGCTGATTTTGGTATTCCGTTGTGTGGCCATGTCTTGTGTAACAGTTTCTCGTACTTGTCGCCACGTCGTCAGTCGTCGTACGCCAGTATTTCCGGGTCGGGTTCGTTTGATGACCTGGGCAGCACGAGCAGCAGCAGCGCCGGCAGTGGTGGCGGGGGGTGTGGTGGTATCGCGGCGCGCTTTGCCACGCTGAGGGCGACTCCTCGACGCAGCAAGGACGCAGGACATGATGCTCTCAGTGTCAAGGACGAGGCCGCAGACTCACGCCGACACTTCATCAACGTACGTACAATACATATTTTGCACATGACAAGGCAGCCGGTAGCCTGCCGGACACAGGCGTAGCCAGAAATTGGAGTTGGGATAGGCGGACCGAGGCTCGAAAGGCCGATAGCTGGGATGGGGCTCTTGGGGGAAGGGGCAACGTTTGGAAGGGGGATGCAGCGCTGCTCTCTCCCCATCACCTAGGGACGGCTGGAAACATAAACTCCTGTGAATGCATTTTTGGGGCACAAATGCACAAATTTGCATTTACAACTGATTTTGGTAGCCGTTGATTACGCCTTACTGTTACTGCTGTAGTAGGCCTGGTTATAGCGTTGATACCCGTTTCATTATTGTCCTAGATCACGTGGTGTAATGGAGACAAGACCAAGACCGACAACTCGAGACCACGTCGAGACCAAGAGCGACGATTTCAGACCCGGACAATATGGCTTCATTATAGCTATTCAGCAGTTTAACCAGTAAGCTTCAAGTGAAACACTAGAACGGAATGACAATACTACAGACTGGCAGACTTCTGTGCAAGACCAGAGATGCGAGCCAAGACTACATCCACATGATCCGTGGTGATTGGTCTGTGTTACAGTTACGTCACTCCGTGTCGGCCGGGTCGCTGCTGGCGCCTCCTAGTGTGCGTTGCTGTGGTAACGACGACTCGACGTGTGACGTCATCGTCAACGGCACAACAACGTCATCAACTACGTCATCTACTGCGTCATCATCATCATCGTCATCATCAGCTCAGCAGCTGCAGCCAGCGCGAGATCATCTCATTGTCAGAGTCTTTCTACAGACCGACGACACGCACGAAACCGTCAACTACAAGAGCATTCTCGTCAGTATTATACAGTAGCCTGCTGTCTTGAGTTCTTTATAGTGTAGTTTATAGGAGGGCTACATTGTTCTATATAGCTTTTGGAATGTAGCGTCCGTATATTTTGACATAATCTTACTACGCTTCCAGTTGCTTTCAACAGATTGTAGACCTAACCGTTTTCTGCTTTTACAGAATAGTTGAGTATTTTCGACATTTGACTTTTTAGCCTGGTTGTTCCTGTCAGTGCAATGCCATGTAGCAATGTCACATGTAATATGTTTTATGACAGATAAATCATTGATTGATTGATATCGTGTTTGACGTAATAATTATGATGTTGTGTAACAGCTTGCGAACAGCGATCACACGGACACGGTGCTACGCGCTGCCTTCGTCAAGTATGACGTCATCGCCAATCCCGACGACTACGCCATCTTCCAGACGCTGCCCGACGGATCCGGTCTGTCTTTATGGTCCTGTCTGCTTATTAACCGGCAGGGAACTTTAAGGCAAATAAAACATGGAATGACTCGATAGCACTATCAGTTTGTGTCAGCCGTGTTGTGCGCAGTTGGTCCTACATCGAGTATTTTTTTCAGTTTTCAGTGCATTGATGACGTTGCTTGGACTTGGACAAGAGGAGGGTCATCGTGTAAGCCCACATGACGAACTCCAGAATGGACCCTGCAGTTTAACTCAAACAAGGGCCCAAATAATTTGACACTGGCGGCGATTGCTGCAAACGCAGGAAGAAAATATATGGGGTCGGCGATGCCGTGCGACGGTAGCGTTGGATATTGCGTTGCTGAGTACATGAGTGCTATCCGGCTATAGGCTGTCGATAGTAACCATTCTGTAAAAGTTTGCTTTGGTTGCAATGGAAATTTTGACCGGAATTCCGATCAAGAAATGGGTAGTACATTTTCTTTTAGTCGTAGCATATTAGGCTGTCAAATGACAAAAAAATCATCAGTGTCATGCAAATGGCAAATTCCGTCCAAGAATTTTATCACGGTGCGCGAGTGTGTGACACTGACACATATTCAGATGGACGGACACCATTCTGTTGCAATAGCCGCATCGTCGCTGAAAGTAAGTAAGTAACTAAGTACCAATTTATATAGCGCCAAAATCTCACAAGAGAATCAGGGCGCATCAGTAGTTTTGCCTTAAAAATGCAGGGCCCATGTATACGTTCGTTACGTTGAGTTTATGCAGATTTTTCATAGAACTACGCGTTCAAACTTAACCTATGATCATGTATGTAGTCTGTAGTGTGTGACTTGTTTGTTTCGTACGCAGAGCTGACGCTGCCGGAGCGTGGCAACGTGTTCTACGCGGTCAACACGTCAGTGCCGGAGATTCAGTTCGTTGTTCGACGTAAACAGCAACAACCGGCTGCAGCTAACAGCTCACCACTTTCACAGGCAGCACATCATCAGCGTGGTCACAGTGCGACCTCACAGACCATGTGGAAACGACTTAGCAGTTTCACTTGATTAAACACACGGAATTAAGGAACGTTTCGCTTCTTTGACGTTTTGCCCCTTGCCTGGACGTTCCGCCCACCAAAAATGTATTATTGTGAAAATATGCTGAAACGGACCGACTACGGAGATGACACAGAAGACGGTCGGTGAAGACTTTTCCGTCCAAGCAAATGGCAAAAACGCCCTGGGGGCGAAACGTCCTGTTACCGTCGTCTTAGCACCAGACAGTCGCCATTAGAGGGGTCTCCTCAGGTGCACACCAGCGGCGTCGTAGCACGGGGGAGGGGAATTCTCCGCATTTCGGGCTGTCGCAAAATTGTGGCAAAAATCTTCTTCAAGTCGGAAAATTTTCGTCCAAAACGAAAAATTTAGTGCTGAAACCCCGGCCCATTTCGGGAAAATTCAGAGGCAAAATTGAAATTTTGAGGGCCCAAAAACCACAATCTCCTCTATCGGAAATTTGAATGTCTGTCGGAAAATCGCAACCTCTTGTCCCGCCTAGGCCTACTTTTTAGCCCACGACACCGCTGGCGGCTGGTCCACACGGTAGCAAATGTCCCTTTACAGAAAGTGGGGGCGGTGGCTCGGCTCTTCAGGGGGCATAGTTGGTGTTATGAGGTGTTTACACGATCAAGCAAACGTCCAGCAAACTTTCATCAAACGTGGTTACACGATCCAGCAAACGTCCAGCAATTCACGTGTATTTTGAATACATTTGCTGGAAGTTTGCTGGACGTTTGCTGGATCGTGTAAACACACCATGACTGTAGTCTTGTTTCAAGTAAGATTCAGGCCCAGAATGTCCCAGTCGTCGGCGGACCCCACGCACCAGAGAAGCTTACAGTGCTCTTAGACCTCTTGCTGGATTTAGCCAAAAAGCCCCAGCACAAAAACGTGGAAGGGAGCGGGGGGAGAAAGTGAAGGGAAAAGTGAGAGGGGAAAATGAAAGGAATGGGAAGTGGGAACTAGCTCCACGGAATCAAGGGGATGGACGGACCGTGTCCGTCAACAGGACTTACCTATGTTGAGGCTTAGGCCTATGCATGGCTCAATGTGGGAAAAATGTGCCGGTATGGTATTCCCTTCCTCTTATTTAGCTAGCGTTATTTTGGCCACTGATCGATGCAAACATCAGCGACCGGTTGCGTAAATCTCACAAAATGGCCTGCAAAGCATAAACATATGACTTTTCTCAGAAAACAAGTGCCGGTATGGTTTCCAGGCGGCCAAGGTAGTGCCGGTATGCCATACTGGTACTGCCATACTTCGAGCCAGCGGCTTCTATCCCTATACCTGGTGGGCGCGCCCAGTGAAAAATAGGGGGGAGTTTTGATAAGATTGTAGATCAAAACTTTCCCCTATTTTTTACTCCCCCTATTTTTCACTGGGCAATCTACACCCTTAACAAAACTTTCTCCGTAGAGGAGAAAATCCCAAAATGGAGGGAAAAACTTGAGTCAGAAATTGGGGGAACCTCAGCCCAAAACTAGGGAAGGGGGAAATTGCGCCCGATTTGATTCCAAATTTGGGGGGATAGAAACCACTGCTCCGAGCCTTTACGCAGACCTCGAGCTATGAAATTGTGAGATGCGAACAGCTGTTTTATTTTCTGTCATTGTGACAGTTACTGTGCCTCCGTAAGGCTTTTTTATTGTGATGTTCAACGACAGTGCTTAACAGCATCGAGAATTACGTTAGCATTTTTACAAAAAAAAACTGATACAGCGTATGTATGACTGCTTTATTCCTGTCTGTTCATCTGTTAGACAGTTACAGTATTACAACTCCTGTTTCTGATGAACTGCTATTTTCTGTTTACTCGAGCTTGGAATAAGTAATTTGCACGGTGCAAACTGCGAATGCCACTGAGAGCTAAGCTGATGATAGGTTCTGCAAAAACAGATACAGCAGCGTAATAACATCTGCAGGCAGTGAAATAATGTGTACGTTTAAAATTCTCGAACAAAATGTCAATGCTCTTTTTTTATACGTGCAATACACCGACTATTGCTTATCACACCAAAGCAGATGCATGTCACAATTGTCACATGTATCTGCTTTCGTGTGATAAACGGCGTGTTTTACTGGTTATTTATGATTATTGTGAAAAATTGCGCAACTCGGCCGCGTGAAGAATAAACAGCAACACAACATGAACGCAGATATAAACATCAACCAACAACAGTTCTTGTACTCTGTGACGAAGAATTTAATCGACGATGAGCAAATGCGTTCGATGAATTTTTGCACGTTATAATTCAGTGAGCAGCAGAAGAGCAAAAACAGAGAGACTGCAGTATCACATTTGACTCGAATAACATTCACAGACGACAAAAACTAATCACAGTTAGACGTTTGACGCGCACGTTTGGCAGCGGCCGCCCGGGGCAACCTCGACTCAAAGCACCAAAAACACAACACAATCTAACTGGCCTTTATTGCTAGCTTATACGTGATTGCAGAAACTGGCTGACGACCATACTCAAATAAGATTACGGTAAATAAAAGATAACAATCGTAAAGCAAAGGTGATCGAAAATCAAAATTCTGAACTGCACGAAATATGGCACACTGTTGCACGCTGAACGTCATAAATAAACTGGCGAATTATTTGCCGTCAGATAAAATGCACTACTTATTACATATCGTGTACCCTTAACTCTTGAATTTAATTAATCAGGAAGTACTCGTACACCAAGATGATCAATAAATACACAATAATAACGTGTGTGTTTGTGTTAATACAATATGTATAAATTAATATTGACTATAACCATCTACAGTATAATGAACAAAATGGATTTGAGCATTAATATGCTTTTCAATATAACAAACGTGACATAGGTAAATATGACAACACTGACAAAAAGACATAATGATCAAAAGTGCAATCGATCACAATCAATCAAAAACACACTTATACTGCTATTTAGAATCAGATAAAATAAGAAAACCTACGTAAATAACGCCAACATTATCTCCGCGGTAGTTTTGTGGCTTACAACTGCAACTTATCTAAAAATTTTGTCATTCGCATGTACTGTACCTTACTCGTACCGTATGTCAAGTGGAACTTCTGCGAAATAGACTTGACTGAAAATGGGTACTGTAATGATCCGTGCACTGCTTTTATGCCGTGTGGGACGACTCGTGTACTAAGCGGGCCATTGCGGTTGCGCATCTGCAAATTCTGTATCACATTTATTGCTAGTTTTTGTATCATTTTTCGGTTTAGAAATTTCCAGCCGTGTTATTTGATGCGTCATTTTCCGGCGATGCTAGTTCTGTTTCTTTCATTTTGCAATTTGGCTTTGCTAGAAAACTACTGGACGAGGGAGGGCACCTAACCAACAAGACATTCTACACTCCGGACTTTCCCCACCTAGTACACGGATCGTCCCAATAAACGTACAGCCAGTGTACGAATCGTCCCATAATTGCAAGATGAGTTCGTGCAGCTGCTGTTGTTTCAACTAGACAAGGCAACACACGAGGGCCTACAGCACTACAACCTCAGACAGCAATGACAGACAGCGGGCATGCAGCTGTGGTCCGTTCTATGACGTCATCCGCCGTCTATTTCTTGTCCAGAAATTTCTCCACCTGTCCGAAGATCTCGTCAATAGTGCCCTCCGCGACGATCTGCAACAGCCAATAAACGAGCTATAAGACGTCGGCGCCGAGAAACGACATAACATGCCGCCGTCCACTAATGAAAATCCCAGCACTGATTTTAGTCTGTTCCGTGCAACCGTCGCAGATGTATGTAAACTACACTGTATCCGGAAAAAAGTAACCCCTTAGACATCGTACAATAGAAATGTCAAATCTGAACGAATCTGAATAAAAATTTTTACACTTAATTTTCAATAAATTGCTGAAGCGATCGCCAAATTTCGTTGACAAATATTATTTCATGGTAAAGTTATCAATTGTTGAATATCGATAGCAAAATATCTTCATTACCAATATGGAGTTACATCAGTAAATCCCTCTGTTATTGTACATTTGCGTAACTCCAACAAGCAGCATCTGATTTTGGGCAGATTCTACACCAAAAATGTGCCCTTTATTAGCAGTCAAAACACCAAATTTCAGTTTAATCCGCTAAAGTAAACGATAGTTACAGCGGCTTTTGTGAGATCACTCCAAAACACTTCAGATTCAGGCCGTTGCGTCTGACGTCATCCATGCACAAAGACCTCAAACTGAAGTGTTTTGGGGTAACCTCAAACGAGCCACTGTAACTATCGTTTGCGTCAGCAAACTTTGATTGCCAATAAATGATGCAATGCTGTCGTAGAATTTTGCCAGAATCAGCTGTTGATTATTGGAGTTACGCAAATGTACATTAACGGAGGGGTAATGGATACATTTTGCTATCGATATTCAACAACTGATAACTTCGCTAAGAAATAATTTTTTTTCAACAAAATTCGACAGTCACGTCAGCAATTTATTGCAGATTATGCGTACAAAATTATATTCAAATGCGTTCAGATTTAACATTTTTATTGTACGATGTCTAGGGGGTTACTTTTTTCCGGACAAATTGCATATACGAGCGCCAGCAGGAGCCGCGATACGCGAGATGCGCGTCATGCTTGAGCTTTTTGACTCCGGCGACATTTTATGCCAATTTTGGTTGGTTTTCTGCGACCTTTTGTTTTTGGGTTAAGAGTTAGACGGTCTATTAGAACGTTCTTAAAATGCAAACAGCCACAGAAGTCAGTCGACAGATTCACAGGCCTATCGACTCGACAATGCAATGTTGCTGTTGGCATATTTACTGGCCTAACTGAAAACACGACAGCAACACCACAGTCTCAACACCACAGACGCATTGATGTATCCAGCATTTCCTTTACGGAGGACAAGTAAATCCGGGAACGCTGAAACGTCAAGTAATTGAAATGTCGGGTAATGGAATGTCTGAGTAAAAATGCAAGTAATGCCCTGATTCTCTTCTGTGATTTTGGCGCTGTATAAATTGGTACTTACTTATTTACTTACTTCACTGGATACGTCGAGTACCTATAGGAAACGTTGTGTAATAGCCAGTAACTGGAAATGTCGAGTAAGGAAAACTGCGAGTAACAGCCAAGGACCAAGTAATAAAAACGCTGCATAACGGTCACGGACGAGCCTACGCATTTTCCTGGCGTCGTCAAAAGAACAACGACAAACGCGTACGAGAGAGCATGGAGATACTGGTCACACTGGTCATTCCAACCCACATTCAGCACGCGTCAGAGTCGTGGCCGAGTGTGGAGGCGAGTGTAGAGTAGAGATATATATATGAGATATTATGAGTGTGACCAGTAGTCGATATTCAAAACTCGAGTTTCTGTTTGTATTTAGCCATTGTTCGGACATTCCTGAAATGAAGAGAACTCCGACAGAGAGAAATACAGTTGGGATGAAAGTGTCCAAGACAACTCAACAAACTGTGCCAATTCTCATTCGTCTGCTGCCTCTGTAGTGCCAGTATCTTCGGGTTCGTCGTCGTTAGATGACTTTTGCAATCCTCGTCCTCACCCAGTGGTCAGGAGTTGGAGATATGCCTACATACTCAGAGACTGCTGATATTTAGTGCGCAGTTTGGTGTATGCTGGTAACGAATCATCTGTGGCTCCAAAGTTTTAACCTTTGTGAACAACTTTATGTCAGCACTGACGGGGGGATGTCCTCTAAATACAGTACGGGCAAAGTACATCTCTCACGTAGTTCCCGAAATTCATAATTTGGTGCATTTTGGCGCACCTTGCGACAAATCTCTGGCTCTTTTGTTTCCAATTACGTAAATAACTTTTGTCAGAACTGAAGACAAGAGGTATATGCCTACCTAGCAGGCTGCCCGGCCCCTAAATACGCCACTGAATGGACGGCAGGTAGTCAGTGGCTAGTGGCTATGACAGTACTGTGTGCGCGCCAAAACTGCTGACGGCGACCGGCGACGTCTGACTTAATACACGTAAAGTTACGTTTACACACGTACATGTACACACCATCTAAAGCATTGTTATACGCGCCCGTCCTGTAGGCCCGCATTACGTGTCTTAACCGTCCGTCTTTCTGATGTCTGTCCCCCGCCCGCTGCAAGCTCCTAACTTTAAAACAAATGGACAGAGAAAAAGAAAGTGCATGTGGGGAGATCTACACCGGCCCCGGGTGTAATATCTCATATATATATCTCTACTCTACCCTCGCCTCCACACTCGGCCACGACTCTGACGCGTGCTGAATGTGGGTTGGAATGACCAGTGTGACACGCGTTTCAGTCCAAAAACTCTACGGTCAATGTCAGATCTACCAGACGTCAAAAACATCACGAAAAACGCATATCTCGCGTAATATTAGACGATACACTTAATTTGTGGGGCGGGGGGAGAAGAGCGCAAGATTACCAAACACGGCGGCTTAGCAGTACAATGTTTAGAACGTTGGACTTTCGATCGCGAGGTCGTTGGTTCAACTCCTGGTCGAGTCGCTATCAGGTGGTTAGTAATTAGATGGGTGACTCTCTGTGGACAGGTAAACCGTTGCGGCATAACCAACACCAAGGTCAACTCAGCCTTCCATCCCTTGGGGATAGGTAAATCGAATACCAGCCTGTCTGGATAAGGTTATGGCGAGACGCGTTCACCTGTGTCGGGTGGCAGATAACATTGTGTGATCCTACATGGCAGGTAAGGTTCCGTAGCTCTGAAATAAGTGTATGAAGAGCTGTAATCGTTTAAGCATTAAACACTGTACCGACCTTGCAGACTTTGTTCTGCTTGGCGTAGTGGTCGATGACGGGTTGCGTGAGGTCGTGGAAGGTCTTGAGACGTTTCATGATCGTCTCCTCGTTGTCGTCGACTCGTCCGCTCGTCTCGGCGCGCTTCAACAAACGAGCCTTCATCGTTTCGTCCTTCACCTACGTACCATCGACACAGCACGCCACATGACACCACATCCAGACGTCTGCACAAGCCGGACGGGCGGCATGCGCGTCAAACCCAACCGATTCAAAGATTCGAAGCCTAGTGATCCAAAGCTACACTCAGATATCTAAATTTTCACACTGCCAAGTTCCCCAAAAATGCGCAGTTTAACGGAACAGATGGCTGAGAAATTTCGCCAGCATTACAACACGGCTTATATCTGATCCAATACAATGGCGTGATTAGAGTGACAAAAAATCTGGACGACACTCGCCTCGAAATAGACGACGCACTCGACGGCAGCGACGTCAGCCTCGAATCTCTTGCCCTGGTCAAGTTCTCGCGGATATCCATCTATGAGAAAACCTTTGCTCGTTGCCGAGTGCTTCAGCATAGCTTCCTTGAGCAACGTCAATACGGTGTCCTGCAAAATAGACAACAATGCCCCCAGCCAACTGCACTCAACAACATCACTAAGCTCAACTCAGCTATCTCAATATCACTACAATCTGGCTTCTCCTCCGGAATATCTCATATTACATGCAGTCTTCGCAGAGCAAAGTTTTCACCCTTCACAGAAACTAATGCAAAAAATGAATGAAATATTCAAGATCTAATTAAAATTGCAAAATGATTCAAGTCATTAAAATATATTCAATAGTTTTTTTCTCTCTCGCGTTTCATAGGACGTTTGCTAGCTTGTTCGAGTTCATATGCGCAGTTCACTGCTGTCTTAGCGGTTTTGAGTAACCGCTAATTTATATAAATAAAGAATGAAGAAAGACAGTAAAAGGCTAAAAAAATAATCAACAATGAGCAAAAAAACGTGCAATAAATCTTCCAGATTTTAATCCAGTGAGCACAACAACGAGGAAGCAAAAAAGCATGCACATTATCTGATCAAAAACAGACTGGCCAGTTGAAGGAAACAGAAACATGAAGCTGTATAAGCATCAGCTACAGCTAGTATACCAGTGGAACGAGTTCTCCTTTCTCCATGATCTGAGTGAGTTGTTTGCCGCGCTCAGAGCCTGACGCGACCTCATCCCGCAGCAGGTCGCCCGTCGACAGGTGCGTGAAGCCATACTTAGCTACAATTTTGTCACACTGCGTGCCCTTCCCGCTACCAGGACCACCTACACAGCCAACACGTTCACTCCATCATTCATGTACACTGTAAAAAGTAAAAACCTAAACGTAAGGTAGTTCTTGAGCCGCAAGGCCCTCAGGGCGGCGATGATTTTCGTTCGTGCAGTTTATAGTTTTTGGCATTGCAACCCCGCGGCAATATTGGGGACCTACTGCATCGCACAGTGTGCCCGTTTACGCCTCAGCTTTCGTCGATACTCACTGCACGACACCTAATCACGGCTCAGCTTCACTGAGAATCTACTCACGGAGGAATGGCCAGGCTGAGTTAATGGATGATTTACCATCCAGACACTAATCAGGTTCGGCGTAGAAAACCTTGGTTGATCTAGACCAACGCGTTAACCACCATCCTTGTCGACCTACACTCTCCGATTCACATTCTTTATATACTCATCAGCAAAACAGACTAGAGTAAGACTGATTTGCAATGACAGTCTGCCGTGTGACTGACATTATAATACGTGAGACGGTGAACATGATGCCAGCGTCAAACTGGCAATTAACAGACATTCGCTGACCGATGACACACTGACCAGAAACTGATTACTACTTTCAAACATACTGCTATTCAATTCACTACTTTGACATATTAATTATTACGCAATGCGCAGTTACACAATATTGTAGTATGCAAACCAGACCAAGTTGACTGGTTCTAGCCCAATCTAGCCAGAAAAAAAACATATAACATACTCTACAGTTTATAATACAAAATCACGAGCAATAAGAAAAGGAAAATCTATTTTATGAATTACAATAAATGTGATATAAACGACACGGCCAGAATATATAAAATATATTTCGTATTTTGAAGCAAGTTACCAATATGTCACGGAAAAAGTGCTTACCCAAAACAAACAGGATCCTTGTTTTGCTGAGTTCTAGTTAACATAAACAATAATAAAAATATTATGCACAAAACAAAATATGAAATAGCACAACTACTTCAGCTGCATAAATTACAACAGTATGAAACCATACTTTTAACAATAACTGCTGAAATTAAGACACATATGATTAGATAGCAAGATTCAATACATTACGCTTACTTCATACCATAGTCAGAATAAATAATGTCTGTCAAAAATAGCAGTATTTAACACAACCTAGATCAGTAACAAAACTATAGACAGCAGCAATAAATGCCTACAGAGGTTTGCAACTTACAAAATAACTACAATATACAAGATAAGAATATGCTATTCAAAATAATTAAAATACTAACAATAATAGATAAACAATTTAACACTTTTGTCTACTTTGAAATTCTCAACAAGAATTCTCTATCAGTAAAGACAACTGTGCTGACAATTAGACTTACTACTGCAATAAACTGAACAACGCAATAAACACAGACACGAAATTACTACAGAACGTCAGCCGTCGACTGTGTGGAGTATAAAAGTAAAATAAAATGAAAAACAAAATCTGACAGATAAATAATTGAATACTCGTCTGCATCATATTCTTTCAAACTATCTGTGCAAAGGTTAACAGAAATCATGGATGTTGTATATGAGTATAAATAAACAGTAAACGAGCCACATTTCGTTATCTGATTTGCTTAAAATAATTTAAGACAAAAAAAAATAATACCAGTAACATGCAGCCAGTAATTAGTTTTTCAACAACATGCAAAAAATGATAATCACTGTAAATTATAAATCAACAGCAAAATTAAGGTAAAAAAAAGTCCACGTGCACATACGTGCCATATGCTATGTGTTAATACGATGGTTTGGAATTGCCAAATGCAAAAACGACGACAAATTAGCCAAGACTGACGTAGGCCAAACGTACGGCGTTATGATAAAAAATGGTGAATTAAGCAAAAAAATGTCAGACTGTATCAAGTTTTAGCTTGTCTATTCTAGACTCTTGACAAAGTATCTACAGATATTGCAAAGTGCGATCACACAAAGAGGCCTCACAAAGGTTATTAGGCCTACTTTTAGACAAATCCGATTGTGAGGACATGTTATGAGAGGGAATCAACTAAAAACAGTTGCATTAACTGAAATGATCGATGACAGAAGAGCAGAAGAGAAAGAGAGAAAAACATCTGGATTGGAGAGATCATTGGAGCAGTTACAAGATGCTGACGTTGTGTCAACAACCGGAAAAGCACCTGTTGAACTTCACGGACAACGCTAGCTTCTTATACGGCACTCCCACTAGATTGAAGTCATGACAAAACGTTCAAGCTACGGACCAACGAAGAATAAGAATCAGTGAGATAAGTGACTATTGTTCATACGAAAACGTGACTGTTAAAATGAAGTGCGCTATTATGTTATTACACCGATTAATTCTCAGCAAACTTTCAAAACGTATCACGACCACAAGGATAGGCTCAACAGAATCACATTCTTAGTGGACCACAACAGTGTAGATGGCGCTTGTAACCGATAACGAGACAATAAACCAAATACAGTCCGAAAAATGTTATACTAATATTTGGTTAACTAGTCAACTGAAAAGAATAGTCAGCAAACAAACTCACAGTCACAGAGAGAAAAAGCAAGCTTGAAAGCAACATTTGCTACAAATTATTTTAAGAAAACAAAATAAATACCAGTCGCATGCAGTCAGTCCTCTCAGTTTGTCAATGTCATGGAAAGACATTAATAACTGCAAATTAAACGTAATAAACTTTAAACTTTAAGTGGTGACATAATGCCATAATGGTGACAACATTAAGCCAAAACTGGTAAAGCGAGTCTTGACGTGAAAGCTATCACTCGATGTGTAGCTAGAGACTACAAATCAGTGTTGCTCTTCATTCAGTGTCAGTGTCAGCTACAGCGTGCTAAACTAAGCAGCGTCACGGCCAGCGCTGATGATACCTTCTGCAGCCGTGGAAGCATCAGCATCTGCAGCAGCAACTTCATCTTCAGCTGAACATTCCATTAAAACTGCACTATTCTCTGCAGCTGGCTCCTGTTCTGCTGGCATCACACCCTCGCCATCCTCGGTCTTCTCAGTCACAACAAGTCCCTCGATCTCTGCCTCAAGCCGTCTTCTCGCCTCCTCATCCAGTTCTGACGTCACTCCATCCTCCTCCGTATCTTTCCCGCCTTCATCTCGTTCATCATCTTTGGGAGTCCCTGGCTGGCCCTGTAGCTCGGAGGCATAGCTCGGGTTGCCGTGCTCACCAGTCACAGCAGCAACTACTGATACCTCAGCAGATTCATCGACCACGGTACCTGCAGTATGAGATGATCAACTCAACTACAACAGATGTCCACAACTACCCAGTGTCGACATAACATGCGGCCGTCTGTTCAAACGCTGAGCGTCTCGGGCGCTGAATGTAAATTAGGTCACCGCACGCACAAGCCGTGATTATAATGACATCACACGTCATAAATTTACATCCAACGATCTTGAAAGTTGACCCTTTAAACTGAAAGATGGCAACCTGCTTCCTCGTCACACAAAAAAATGTTCACACCAGATTTGGGTTCTCCGTGTTTTTTAGTCCGCCCGTAAGCGATAGCTTGCGGAAGCGGACTTAAGTTTTACTGCAGATGTTTTTTAGTACGCCCGAAAACGATAGTTTTCGGAAGGACTTATGTTTTAGCCCAGATGTTTTTTATTTTTTTTCCGACCGCCAGATCTCCGAGATGCGTGGGCCGACCGGCGTGAAATTTTGCACGACGGTCAATACTAGGCCGAATTTTATAATGCCGGTCCAAAATTTTGGGGCGCACACCCCAAAAAAATTTCAGGGCGAAAAACATGCAAAATTTAGCCCGATTTCGGACGACTTCGAAGTTCGGCGGCGAATATCTCCGAAACGGATAAAGATATTCAAAATCGGATTTTTATTCCGTCTACCGCGATTCCTCCTGCCTTAGGCAAAACAACTTTTTTCAAAGGGGAGTCAAAAATTGCCTTAAAATGTAGCGTATTAGACGAAGGATCTTTGCAGCCAAAGGGAGTAGCTTCATGAGACTTTGCCACGTGACGTGCTGCTAGATGGGGGTGATAACGCG
>Ga0209367_1002105_pt1 | contig 25828 bp, 16 predicted proteins | sample WorMetLIZISLAND2_FD_187412 | JGI IMG/M metagenome (GOLD analysis project Ga0209367, IMG submission 187412) | Marine gutless worms symbiont microbial communities from Max Planck institute for Marine Microbiology, Germany - Olavius geniculatus... ... | reverse complement strand
TTGGTGATTAATAGTAACCTAGGCCTTATCTCGCACCGTTACTGAGATACAGCGAGTTATTGGCCAAAAATCGCAAATTTTGACCACCCCCCTCTCATTTAGCGACCTCGTTCGGGATGACCCTCTTCGAATTTATGAAAAAGCTTTACGGTTCCTGAAACTAGAGTCTTCCAGGCAGCAGATGGTGAAGATTTGAAGATCCTAGCTTAGACCGTTTTTGCCTGATCCACCCGTGTGACAGACAGACAGACAGACAGAACGGCGATGGCTAAGACGCGCTATAGCATAGCTGCTTTCGCGCGTAATGAAATGAACCAGATATTCTTCTCCTTGCAAGTCCGACGATATCGCCGAGCCCTTGAAACGTTTAAATCAAACACGTTGCCGCCTCCATGGTCACTCCCTGTCTATCTTTATCCCCATGCCAGCGTTAATTTAGTAGGCCTATCGTGCTGGAATTGCACTGACCCAACAGTTTCGTGGGTTGAGCGAGCGACATGCACGCTGCAGCGCCTCATTGTCCCGGTTTCGATTTGCTGTCAGCATCAGCGCCCAAGATGGTGTAGTTCTCTCGGTTAGACTTTTCAGTGTATAAACATAGCAAGACGAAATAAGTAGTGAAAGCAATTTTAAATCAGATTTTTCAAACTTAGCTGGTACAACAGATGTACCGGTAATTTTATATGACACATAAGCCTACCGGTATACGAGTACGTGCACTTGCCGTGACGGTTGTTCTCACAGCATAGGCCTAAGGAATGATCTGAGTCAGACACAGCATTTTAACATGTAAACTAGGTGAGCGAAAGCCCACCCACTCAGACAAATCGCCAACGTTTTGCCCAAGTGGCTTAATCTATTATTTTTGTTATGCTATGGCTGGTAGAGATAGTCTAGTTGTTTCCATTAGATATTTCGTCATCATCGTCATGAGCCTGGTTGGTAACTTGATACGATGCCAAATAAAGTCACCTACAGCACCTGAGCTATAGTAAAACATATGCAACTGTTGTTTGTCTAACCGTCGTACACGACATAAGAATTACATAAAATTAGTGATTATTTTTATGAGAACGAAAACCGAATAACAACAAAAGTGATTTCTTATAAAACTACAGGGTGTGCTAAAAATGACCCAAATTGTTTTTGTCAGAATAATTTATAAATCACATTTAATTTTATACTTTTTTGAGTTTTGATGTCAGGCCATTCACTCAAGAAGAAAAGGATGGGACAGTGAGAAACTGAGAATACGGCAATCGCATAAAATGTTCTTCCTGCGTCGTAATTTTTGCGGCTCTTTGTAGGCCTACATTAAAACTAAAAACTTAAAAAAAATTCGAAAACCTACAAGCTATAAATTTTTTTCTAAAAACTAAGTTTTTTTCCGGATTTTCCAGCCTTACATCCGACAGCATCCAATGCTCAGCAGCTGAGTTTCGTCTTGCATCTGCGCAGATCTTCGCCGATAGTTCTCCGCTGCGCATGAAGTAAAGATCGATCAAAAGCATCGTCGTATAGTGAGTTCAGCCGATCGACGCCCACAAACAGTCGGCATGTCAGGATGTGACGGAGTCATGTAGTGAAGGGGTGTAATGGATATGAACAGCAGCAGGAGGACCGTAAGCCTATAGCGTACGTGTGTGGTCCGTCTGTCTCAAAGTGCACGCCGGCGGCGGCGGCTATAAAACAAGAGATGCTAGAAATGCCGCGCCATCAAATCCACCAACCAGCAGCACGAATCACTCGCAATGCGAGCTGCTCCAAGTCAGCAGTTTGCTCCGGCATTACAATGCTCATATAGTCTTTATATTTCTCTGCAGCAACTTCTGATTTACAATCGCTGACGCCCTATGGGCTACGAAGCCGAGATAAGAGAATGCCTTTTGCCACGTTCGGTTAACGCGAGAAACAGCAGGTGCAGAAATGTCGACTGGGCAATATTACACGTACGAGACGTGTTCCGAGTAATGGACTATTGTCACTTATCATCTTAACGCTGTATTAAAGCAAACTAACACGTCAGTTCACTTTAATTCAGTTCGCCAGTGTTAAGCGACAACAGTTGCAAGCAACTAGCAGTCACGAGCGGATTCAGGATTTGGATCTGGGTTGAGGGGGGGGGGTCAAGCGCCCAAAGCGCAAGAATGGAGGCGCCGTAGAGTATGGGGTGGCGTCCCCCATTGGCGGTGAATCTCAGAAAATGTTTTTGAGGAAGAGACATGAAATTCGTTTTCTGGTTGATTCTCATGCCCTTCTGCGTTTACTTTCAGCATAGAAAGCATATATATTAAGCATAGATGTAGCTAATAACGTTCATTTTCTGCTGATAAAAACTAGAAACTGCTCTGCAGTGCTCTGTGCAACTGACAGTAAACTGGGTGACATTCTTACGAAAAGTGAAGCATTCTACACAAACGACAACCGATAGAACATAACAACATATTATTACAACCACAGGTCTTATGACAATGATCAAAGAACAAACTTCAGTTCAGTTCAGTTCTGATCAACATACCGTACAACAGAACCCACATTATTGGCCTACATAGCATTATTGAGCAGAACATCGCAACATAATTCCACCGCTCACAACCAAAGATTGAAGCACATGATGATCACTAATAAATACATATAATTACTGGTACGTCCGCTGATACGTTTGTGTTACAACCTAACACAGGTTACAGGTGGTGATATAGCCCTTAATAGTACGCCCATCTCAGAGCTACGGAGCGTCACCTGCCGTATGGGATCACACAGTGTTACCTGCCACCCGACACAGGTGAACGCGCCCCGCCTTAACCCCAGCCAGATAGGCCAGTACTCGATTTACCTACCCCGGAGGGATAGAAGGCTGAGTTGACCTAGGCGGCTGGTTACATACCAAGATGGTTTACCTGCCCACAGATACCCATCGCAGTACTAACTGGGCCTGGCGCACAGTAATTTCGTTGATCGGATCAAATGCGTTACCACTACATCACGCCACCAATCTCATGTGAAACAATGAAATGTAAAGCATATGATATGACACAAATACAAGAACAAACACAGAACACAAGTCATCAATAAGTGTTAGTCAGCGGTGAAATACACGTTTTATCAACACACTTTAATTAATATCAAAAATATCAGAATAGCAATTTTTATACACACAACTTATGATATTACTTGAAAAAAACATTATATAAGCATGATACAAATTATCATATGTTAAATAGTTGTTGAAAAAGAAATATACCTTGAAAACAACATGCCATCGCCTAAGATAAAAGTATATGATTAAACGCAAGTCGCTAATAAAAGTAACAAAAGATTTCAGACAAAAGCAATGTTTAAAAATAAAAAGTAATATCCGCCATTTTTATTAGGCAATACCATAGATATATAACAGAAAACTGGCATAGCCTAGCAGTTGCTATAGCAGCAATACGTAAACAGAATTTGTACGGTTTTGCCCAATAAAAATGGCCAACATTACTTTTCATTTTCAAACATTGCTTTTAACTGAAATCTTTTATCACTTTCATTAGTGCCACTTTAGTTTATTAATTATATACTTTAATTTTAGGCCATGTTGTTTTCAAAATCTATTTCCCCTTTAATAGAAGCCAATATGACACACTGGTATTGTGATGAGAGTGCAATGATCTTTTCCATCAACAAACAGTTAAGTAAAGCTAACAAGTCAAAGTGAACGCAGAGAGCCATTTTTCATGTGCACTGCACAAAACAGTTCTGATTAACCTCAATGAAGTGACTACATTTCATATGAAGCTCATGCAAAATAGCAGCAAAATTACAACAGAAAACAACACCGATGCACTGAACACATAATCGAAAGTGCTCTTTACCACACAAATGAAATCAAAATAAATGCAACAGAATGCAGACTGAAGACTCCGAAATAGAGCCTACTATTCAAACACTGGGCGCCTGTTTATGCCAAATAACAGAAATATGCTAATATTCAAAATTAGGCTATTAATTCTAACAAAAAAACACAACAAACTTAACACAAACCAAAAACACTATATAATATGGCACGATGCTGTAATCTCATGTATTAGCAAGTCAGAAATAAATTAGATTCGATTCTTGACTGCTACATCATTTAGCTTCTGTAAATACTATTCATAACTGCTGGTCTATCATTACCGACTTTGGAACTTTCTTGGTGCTCTTTGAGTATCATTTTTAGTTCTCTGTATTTTTTTGCGTAATGTTTTGGTAATATGTGGCTGGCTAACTATGAGTTTTGTAGTGAATGCTACACATTATTGCAACAATAAGTCAATAGTATTATAGTACCAAGACCGATGTATGAATGAATGCATCAAAACAATCACATAATCACTTAACATTCACGGAGCACTCAAATGGAAGACTGCAACAAGAGGTCCCTCAATGCACAATAGGCCTATTCTACAGACAGTGTAAACGAGGCCGTCAAAGCACACAACAAAAATAATTCACCGGCTGGCTCTTTCTTCATCTGTCAATACTTTCATGCACTGGCTGGCTACATTCAATCTGGCAGCCTGTAAACTGCTGCGTCTAGTCGGTTAAACAAAGATGCACTGTCATGCAGTGTGTGGCTAGGTAGCAGAAATATTCTGACATTTAGACTAATCTGAGACAACATGGGCTGAGTGCTGGAAATGATAACAAGATGCAAGTTAATCGCTGGCTAGGACCCACACCATGCAGAAAATTAAGACAGTCAAACTGTCAAGGTCATCCAAGGTCGTTGATTTTGATGCCAATCAAAAAGTACCAATGCAACTTCCAATTAGTGATCGATAGTAACCTTGACCCTATCTCTGACCATTTCCGAGATGTGGCGACTTGGTCTGTTGAAAATGGCCAATATTCCCTCTGTATCCTACGCCAAATTTGAAAGTGTTTTCCTTGACTAGATAGCTGAGTTCATGCACGCGACAAGCAAATTATTCTAATTAATTAATTATTAATTATTCTAACTAATTATTCATGTAATAACTTTTGAGGTAGCCCAATTTATATGATCACAATACAATACATCAACATCACACCAAAAAATGCACAGACAAAAGACATATGCTGGTATAACCGGCCTTTGAAGTAGAATGGTGTGGGTAAAAATTCCAGCTCTGAAAGTCCTGAAGAGCACACTTGAGACTAGTTTGAAAGACCGAGATTAATGTCTCTGCACTGCCACGTCATCTGATGGGTCAATTGTTGGTGTTTACATTAAGGTGCCCTCTCCATCTTGATTGGTAGATGCAGCAAAGCTGGGAACTGCTGAGTCGTAGAGCGCAGACGTTGTCGGAGACTCAAGTGAAAGTCGAGCAGCTACACTAGCGATGATACGACTGACCGCCGAGCCAACCTCGTCTGCCGATGCACCGCTATCAGCAAGCACCGACCAATCACCAACATCAACTGCAGCCGGTACCTACAACCATTGCCTCTATCACACCTACACGCTCAATGAGAATGCCTTCTGCAGACAAATGAGATCATAAGCACAAGTACATGAGTTTAAACTGCCATTTGTTGGGTACGATCTTAACCAAAAGAACTCTTTTGCCCAACAATGTTAATATCACATCGTTGCTTTGTTGCATTTATGTTTTGTAAGCACATTCTTCTTTTCGAGATTTTATCATGTTTTTTAACTTTTATTGTAAGCATGTGAATGTGACATGTGTTTAATTGCTTAATTACTTACCAGATGAAAGATTCAACAGAACTATGTGCCAGTACTGCAATGTACCGCATTCATATTCAAAAAAACAGAAGACTACTGTTTGCTGAAGAAAGAAAAAAATAGCAGAAATCGATGATCAGCACTAAACCGCAAAGCACTCGGTGTAAAAGTAGAACTTGTTATAAGCTCCAATATTAAAAGTGAAGCCGATCAGTTTGCATCATGCCAAACTATTCGTAACTCTAAATGGCTAACTACTGCTCCTGCTCCTGAAATGAATGCTTTGAATTGCTGTCCATTGACCAATTCTTTTGTAAGCAATGACAGAGCAGATCTCAATACAAACTGGAGCAGACAACTGATTAGCTAACTGTACAATGCAAGAACTGCTAAAAATCAGTTGCTACGACAGTTCAAGCCAGCATCAAAAAACAGCATTAAATGCTAAAACAAATATACAGGTTGATCCAAAAAAATGCACAAAGTTTATGGCACCATAATTTTGCAGCCATACATCACAGAGTCATAGGGTTTTTAGCAAAATGTTCTGAAAAAAATTCTTTATGTGACCAAAGTCAGTGTTTGAATATTCTTTGTTATTGCCGCTGGCAATTGAACTATGCCAAAACAGTATTACCCTCGACACCGTGGTCCATAAAAACGTGCCACTTTTTATTTTTTCAAAAACTCTGTAAAACATTGGCCAATTTTAATAATTTTTGGCATGCAACATAAACAAGAAATTTGACACAAATGTCTGTTTTTTGGCCACCTCACCTAATGCTGTCGCTACACTACCATGTGAAATGCAGAAGCCGCAGTGTGGCCATTGGCAACAATGAATTCCTACCAGGTAGCGCATGCGTCAGCTCAGAAATTATTAACTGAATAGCGACAAACATGATTGGCAATTATTATCTCTCAAAAAATCATACGTGTCACATCACATCATCTTTGTTACAGCATATGCTTAAAATGTCCTCCTGCAGCACAAATGCAAGCGGTAGACGTTGACACCATTTGCCAACTGCACGTTCAGTAACTGCATGACTCAAGCAGCCCACTCGCTGTTGGTGCATCATTTCAGTTTGTTGACTTACAATTTTAAAATGAAAACGAAGCAACAGATTTTCAATGATTTTGCAGTCTCAGTAATTTTCTGAGCTGACGCATGCACTAACCAGTATGAATTCATTGTTTTCAATGGTCAAACTACAACTTCTGCATTTCACAAGGTAGTGTAGCGACAACATTGGGGCAAGGTGGCCAAAACTACAGACATTTGCGACAAGTTTCCTTTCAATGTTACATGGAAAAAATTACTAAAATTGGCCAATGTTTCATGAAGCTATTAAAAAATTAAAGGGGCACGTTTTTATAGACCGTGGTGTCAAGGGTAATACTAAACTTTGTGCCATTTTTTTGGACCACCCTGTGTATTATACAACATACTGTACTAGAACACATGCATAACCATTTTGAATAGCAAACCTCCAACAATCCACAGTCCAAAACAGTTGTAGATGGCAGCCATCAATATGCTTGCTCTTTACTTGCTTACAGAATTATCATATACAACAAAACTTGACAAAATAAAGTTGAATAAGTTACAATGAGAATGCATACCTCAAATATTTTTCCAGGAACTTTGAACTTTCCTGCAGCAGCACCGCCAGTAACTTTAACCGGAATAACGACATGGTCATTCCACGCAAACCGCTCAGCCTCGTGAGCTGCACCTGGGCCTCCTAGCAACACAATAATGTCTTAACCTCCTCAGCGGTAATCCCGAGCGTTATTCGGGGCGGTTGTTATGTACTGAAAACGGTAGCCCCGAGTGAGAGTCGAAGTGCATCTATAACAGTCTCCCTGCCATCTGTGCTGCGAGGTGCCGGGGTGCCAGTCATTAATGCATGTCCAGAACCATCAGCGGACCATGTCTGTTGTGCTGTCAATTAGTCACAGTCAGTGGTCAGTTGCAGCTGATAAAATTCTTTTCCCTTCCATCCGACTGCCAGATGTCATCTGTGTTGAGCTAGTTTATCAACATCACAAGTTGCAGCGCATCTAGATACATCGGCTGACAGCTGCCATCAACGCCGCAGCTGTACTGTGAGTGCAGGTCCAGTGGGAGTATACAGTCAAACGCTCAAGTGCACATTTAAATGTCACCAGGCAAATGTTGCGGTGAACTCGCCACGGCAGATATATGTACCGCTGTCAGACAGAAACTCTGTCCAAATTCATACTGCCAAGGAGGTTAATACAACAACCAGCTGGTGGCAGACATGCTGGTAGACTAGACAACAGTGAAAGACACATGTGTGCAAGTGCATGAACCCAACAACTTGTCTTTGCACTGTGACTTTTCCGTGTTTACTGAACCTAAAACTATCAAGCTTACATTGAACTAGAACAGTTCGACAAAAATACAACCATTTTTCATGAAATTTTGAGTTTCACAAAAAAATTCAACTTTAGTGTCATCCTTACTATTGCACATTTGTATCTGTAAAAACACCCACTCGCATTTTCTGTTATATCTCTGTAGAAAATACTTAGATTTGCACAAAATTTTCAGGGAATGTTTACCAGAAAACAAGTATGTCGAAAATGAAAAAGTTATATATTCTTTGCTACTGGTGATGTCATGCTGACGTCATATTTCCATGTTTGTTAATTATGGGTTTTACCGTTGAAGACAAATATTTGATGAAATGTTAAAACACATCAATTGGTCACTGTGTTAACTGGCCACAAAATATGCTAATTCACCACACAATTTTTCATTGTGAACCGTGTCCATGGTTTATCTTCTTGGCTGAGTGCGAGATCCTCAACTTTGTTGATGCTGGCGGGTGTACAAACACTGTGTCAGTGAGTGGATGAGCACTTACCCGCTATCAGTTAAACGGCTTGAAACTGCCGGTCATGTCATTTATTTTTATTTAAAAGTTTTATTCCATCAATATTCCATTGTCTGTCCATTGTAAAGAAACATGTAGCACAAACTTGCGGCTACATAACCCTTGCTGACTTGCAAGCATTTTATCAGATGTCTGTCTTCAATGGTAAAACCTATAATTTACAAACGCGGAAATACGACGTCAACATGACGTCACCAGTAGCAAAAAATATGTAACTTTTGCACCTGTGGAATACTAGTTTCCTCCTAGATATTCACTAAAAATTTTATGATAATCGGAACATTTTCCACCGAAATATAAAAGAAAACGTGAGTGGGCGTTTTTTTCTGAACACAGTGTATATAAAAGCTTCTGTCACAAGACGGATTTTGACTTCAGTTTTTCAACATTTGGCAGGAAAGTAATTTCTGTAGAATAATAAAAGTTGCGACTGAAGGCATAATCCATCTACTAAAACAAAGTGTCTTCAGCTTGCATTTAAAATTATAGTAGCTATGACCAACATCCAGACAAACCAAAAGACAAAATATTAACACCAACTTCGTTAGTTCAAAGATCACCTTCAACAATGACGCAGATATCAAAAGCTCGTGCCGTCAGCTGCTCGCGCTGACGAACACTGTCCCCGACAAACACAGTTCGACCGTACGGCAGAGCAGCGAATGACTTGTCAGGGTTCTGCACGCATTTACGAGAGAAGTCCTGCAACATTCAAATACCTCAGAATCACTGCGACGAACAGCAAAGTCAGTAGTAAGTGAGTGAGTAAAATTTTACATCCCACTTGACACACTACAGATCACTCCATGTTCGCTCATTCCAGGGCATCACTTGCACTGCTAGTGGCAACAAAAATCAATGACATATAAACACACATAAACATAATACCAACAAACACACAATCTAAGTTTAACAATACAAAACTATAAACCTAGTTCAGGCACCTTTTATGCCAACAAAACAGTAAATAAACCAGGCCCATACTACATCGGCTAGAACCAGTGGCTTCTATCCCTATACCTGGTAGGCACAGCTTGCACCCAGTGAAAAATAGAGGGGGGGTTAGATAAGGTTGTAAATCAAAATTTCTTTTCTATTTTTCACTAAGCAAACTACACCTTTAACAAAACTCCCCCATATTTTTTACTTTGCCCCATTTTTCACTGAGCAAACTACACCCTTAACAAAATTTACCCCCTCCCCCTATTTTTTACTTCCCCCTATTTTTCAATTGACACCCTTAACAAAATTCTCCCTAGAGGGTGAAGAAGCCTAAAATGGAGGGGAAAACTTGAGTCAAAAATTGGGGAAAACCTGAGCCCAAAACTGGACGGGAAGTTGCACCCGATTTCAATTCCAGATTTGGGAAGATAGAAGCCACTGGCTAAAACCCACATGAGGTCCAGTGAAGAAGTCAGTAAGTGATTACTGTGCATATATGATGCCACTGCGATCCTATACACACCCTTTAGCCCTTCATATACATCCAGGTAATGCTTAATGTACTGGAAAGATTCTGTAGTGCATTTCATCAAAGCAAAGCAAACTGAAAGCATTCCACCCAAAATCAGAAAACATGTCATAAAACTATCATTTTAAACTAACAGTGGGACAGTTTTATAACGTCCTGGAAATAATATTCAATGCAACAATTAGCCAGCGTTTTCCAAAGCTGACAAACCTGATTATCTCGCATGGGTAGAACATGCCAGAGGTTGCTTGGGCGTCGCATCTGCTGTCGTTTCTCATGATAACTACGACCAGTGACCTCACCAACGCCGTAGAAACCACCAGTGACGACATGAACTTGTTCCATCGTTGCCAAATGCTCACCGACTGACCTGATCCAGTCAAATACAAGTGTCTCAATATTCTGCAAATTACGACGTACAACTGCACCATATTAGCATATCATTAGGCAACAAATACCCAATACACAACTTCATAAATAATGGAAAAATCATCCAATGAACCGTATTTGGAACATTATAGTACGGTATACCCAATGTTATGATATTGAGTACTATAATTTCGAAAATACATACAGTTTGTTGGATGATCTTGATCTTTCTTGCATTAGTCAAATGTTTAATGTCAAAGGCATTTCTATAAAACGATCACCAGACAGTGCTTATAAAGAGAGGAGTATTCCCCACAGAGAAGAAAAATTTCAGCATATTCCAGCAATCTTCAAACACATCTGAGATGTCTGTCGATTCATCAAGATGGGACTCAGCACTATGCTTTCTACTTTGAGCACAACAGAAGCAATCTTTTCAGGTCTTACAACATAACTATTTTCTATTTTTATTTAGCCAAACTAATTCCATTTATTCAGAGTACACAGAGAAAAATACCAGGGAATTGCAATCTGAATTTTTTCACAGATCAGGCACACTTCCTGTTCTCCACCAACAGTGGCAAACAGTGAAGGAAGGAAAAAGTGCTGATACAAGATGACAAACCAGCAGATGGTTTCTGACTGGGAACAGTAGAACTTAGTGCTGCCAGATATGTAGACATACACAGTGCGACCTCGAGCTGAATTCTGACTGTTGGAAACCTGCAACACACGTGACTGACAATGCTGCTAATGCCTGTCCATCCAAGTGACTTATCATTAATAACATACAGTCGAATCTTGTTATACTGAACTTGATTATAACGAAAAACCAGTTACACCAAAGCCTGTCTTTAATCCTGGCCAAACCTTATTATGGGTAGTAGGCTTATTCGTTGGTTATTCGCATATTTTGAGCATATACGCCTGTCCCTTAGGCGGAAATCCTGCATCAAACTTGTATGTAACATACAAAACACTAGTGACTTCTGGCATATATGTTCCACTATTGTTTCCAAAGTTTTTCCAAGTTAGGATTGGCTGCAACGAGTAACTATAAAATTGTATATACATCGTGCATCAAGAATAAATAATATTAACATATCAAACTTTTGTACATTTCCATGGAGCTTGCAGGTGAAAGAATTTTTTTAAATAGATCAATATTTAGCAAAACATGGAGTTGTGGACATAAGCAACTACATTTTGTTGCCAGGGAAAAACAGATGACTTATTTCAGAATTATAGTACTGACAGGCTGTTGACACAATACAACCTCATCACTGTCGGATGCAAACATGTCATCGGTGTTTATCATCTGGTTACATAACGTTGTTACCTGCAGGCACATATCGCATCACAACAACAAACTGGTAGGTTAACACAAGCAGATATGAACGTTCAAAATATTAATATTCTTTCTCGCCAAAATTTTACCCAACAACCCCCATTCATTTGTCAGCAAAAATGACTCAACTGCCCATTGCCTTCTGGGCCACATTTGGTGCTAATTCAAAAACAGATGACTGAGACAGCCTTGGCAAAACATTAGACTCAGTCTTACAGTTTATAAACCAAACAGAATCTATAACACTGTAATAATTACCATTTTCAACTTTTGTTTAACTAACAAACTATTAACACGTAAGATGGTTAAATAACTAACATTGTTTACGCCATCTTACCAATGACGACAATAAGTCCTCGCTGGTTTCTTCACAGACGCTCGGAGCTGATGGGTCCAAGGCAGAACAAACTCGAGCTTTCAACAACTCTTCAAAGTTTTCCATCCTTGCATCCTGCCCATCACCAACGCAATTAACATTAACACGAAGTAGCAGGGGTGGCTTCGTGGCTCAGTTGTTAGAGCACTGAATGCATGATTGGCAGGTCATGGGTTCGACTCCCAGCCAGTACCAACTCTAGGCAAGTTGTTCACACCCATATGACTCTGTCATCAAGCAGTACAATATGGTACCGAACTACCAGCCAAGGGACAAGGCAACTTTAATTTTCTACTGAGCAACCAATAATGATGTCAAAAGCAAATCACAAACACAAGCATTTGACTCCATAAACACAGAACAAATCGTATGTACATCAAGAAACGTATCCAAATCAGTAACCTCTAGGGTTGCGGAAATTAATGATTAATTAACTGATTAAACGTTAAGAAATTAGATTTTTTCATCGATTAAAATTTGAAAATTTCTGGATTTCTTAATTCAACAACGTCACTAATCAGCACAATTTGCACAAGACATGTTGTTAAGATTTGCTGTTTAGAACTGCTTGTACAGTTAGATATGCAGTTTGCACTTTGTAAGCCATTGTGATCAGACCACCAGTTCAACTACACAAGTAATGGACTGCATCATTGTCACTTTTTCCAATTATGCTTTAGCTTATGAAAGATAACTACCAGCAGTTAAATTTTTCAGTTTTTGTAGTCTTCTGGCTGACTGCAAAATTTTTTTGAAATTAATCGACTAACCAAAGTTAATTTTTGGATATTAATCCACAAAAAACGTTTTAATCAGTACCTCAAATACATTGGTTCCAATAAGCATTGACATCCAGCACGGCATCTGGAAGTCCTCGTAGCAGACTGGGATGACACGCTTGCGATGCTCTGAGTAAAACACCTAGATAGACCCAAGCAAACACACAAGACCAAGCTGGCATTAGCGGCAAAATAACAAGCTGCTCTTAACTAACTGATTACAGTTAACAGCCTTCATTTCAGTGTAATAAATTCTTAACACCGGTTTAACTGCAAACACTAGTCACAAAATCCAACAAAACAATGCAGTGTGCTGATTGCTAAATTTAAAAGTAAAACACAAAATGAAGTATTTGTATCGGAGATGTAATAAAACACAATAAAATATATAAATGCTTACAAAAAGATCAGATTTCAACAAGTGCTTAAGTTGCTGTGGACATACAAATTATGTAGAACACCTTTTATGCAAGGTTCTGCATCGTTTGTCAAATGCTGTCAGTTGCCACGCCCGATCCGAACATTGGTGACATGATACACCATCTCTCTGGTGTTGCACTTGCTTGGATAATGACGTTCTCATTGGCATCTTTATACATACGTAATGTATCAACAAAATAACTTAGTGTAGCAGTTGCCGTCGCAATGAAAACTATAATTATTTGAACGAAAGATAGAAACCTGTTTACGAGTGAAGCAAGACTTGGCAAAGTCATTCGACAGCACAAATATTATGAGACCCGCCTCATCAACCTTTTCTTGAAACTGTCGAAAAAGAGTGCACTTCTTTGAAGACTGACATGACAATTGCTGGCTGACGGCTGACATATACCACCATATATTATCTCACATATTACCAATATATCAGTCAGTGCAAAGAAATAGGGTGACACTTGTGTGTTTAAATTATGTTACGACACAATAGAAATTGTCAAAGCTGGTACTATTACACTGCCAAGCTCTGTATCCTTCCGCCAACTGGTATCTTGACCTTTTGCATTCTGACTTTGAATCCTAAAAAAAATCATCTTTGCCTTAAGTTTCACAATGACAAACATTTTGAAAAAATCCCCCAATGCACATCAGGGCCATTGTGACTTGAAAAAAAACTCAGCAGCAAATGTTTTTGGGTGCATCGGGTCAATGTTGCTGTGACTGTCATCTTTAATCTTACGACCCAAAAAATCTTCAGCTTCTCCCAAAATGCAAAACAGGAAAAAAACATCATTAGGTAGACATTCATCAAGGCATGTCAGAGATGACATCACATAAACAACAATAAGAGCAGACAGATGCAAGCACGAATAAATGGTTCTGGAACAGGACACTGGCAAAGGCATAAGTATGAAAAACATGCCCTAACCCTCAACACATGTCACCATGGCTTTTTGGGTAATCTCTCAAAACACACATAACAGCTGGATAATATAATCTCCATCCTCTGACAGATGTAATAGAAACACAAATGCATCAAACTGTCATGATGTAATGCTATCACAAAAGAAACTATAGCATCATCATTCATCAGTGAGAGAAGCACACAGCAGCAGAAGCTAATAAAGTATACTGACTGTCAAATAGCTGCGAGTAGCCAAATGGTAAAGTATCAGCTTCAGACATGGCTTGTGATGAGAACTCATAATCATCCATGTCCTGGTGCAGCAGCTGTGTTGTTAGCCAGACCTCGTAGTCACCAGCCGAGCTCAGAATGGACTCCAGGCGTGTGCCCTGACCATCAAACCAGCAATCACAGCTTAACAAACTCTGGCAGACAATCAACTGCAATACTCAAAAGTTAGAGATGGTGTACAGCTCTTCATGGAAAATGCGAAAAAGTTGGCCGATTTTGTCAACAAGAACAGAACACATTCCGTGTTGGACGATAAAACCAATCTACTTTATCAGCCGATAAAATCACTAGATTTTTGCATAACACTCAGCAGACTTTTGTAGGCCAAACTAAACAATGTTGATCATACACCATGCCCTTAACAGAGGTAAAGCCAGAACGAGTATAGAGCTTACAAAGTCCTGCTGGCGTGGATGTACACTGATCACTATGAGAGGATGACCGTCCCTTGGCTGAGTCAAATGCATGAGGTCCTCACCAAGGCAGCACGGATAGCTACGTAGTGAAGACTTCTGATCAACAAAACAGCAAATATCCACACAAACTCCGATACGTCTTAATAATCACATTACATGACAAATCGGAGAGCTCCCAGAAATGCAAACTACGAAAAAAGTTTGCACTTGCAGTAATGCTTAGCATGATACCAGTATAGGTGGATCAAAACGTACCAAATACTGAGTCTGCCAAACAGACACAGTAAACAAGCAAACTATTGCAATCACACCAAAACAAAAGCATGACTTGTTACGAGTTCAGTTCGATTCACTGAGTTCAGACTTAGTATTTTCATATCACGGCTCTTGCAGACTCTCTGTTACGTTAATATGCTCGAAAGAACAACATTATCTTTACTGTATTGTTGAAGTTGATGCAACTAACAGACCTACTGAGAGAATTTGATGAACGGACATAAGAGGTCCTACCAACTTGCTTATCTATGACCGACTACTTACTGTCTGCTGCAGTGACATCTGGCAGACAGTCATTATACTCACTCAGACTTAGCAACGACAAAAACGAGTTGTACCGTCTGTGAGAGTGGAGGGTGCACATCATCTGCTAGAGATTCTTGACTGGCATTATCATCAGCAACAGCAGTATCAGCAGCTGTGGAGGCTGCTTTGATACGCTGAGCAAGCTCATCAGTCACAAAGTGAACATCATCCTCACTCCAGCTGCCAATGTTTCCGTCAGCACTGTCTTCACTGTCACTTTCATCAGCTGAACACGAACACCACCAACAGCAATAATCTGATATAAATAAACCAACATGAACGGCAACCAGCATTCACACGGTTAACAGCCACATCTGCCAAACACATATCAAGTTCTAACATCCTTGTTTGATGGCTTGGTGCGAAACCATAACAACAGGACTCATGATGAGGGGTTGCAAATTCAGTTCCCAGTCAGGTCCCAATCAAGTGGATACTACTCGCACTGATGACTGCCCACAAACAGACAGACCATTCAGATACATCACTAACCACCCCAAGATCAATTCAGACTGTCATCCCTTTGGGGTAGGTAAATCGAGTATCAGCCTACTTGGTGGGATGCATTTACCTGTGCTGGGGGCAAATAACACTGTGTCATCCTCTACGGAAAACAATGCTCCTTAGCTCTAAGACAAGTCCTTGTGAAAAGCTATAAACAACTTCAATGGACAGTTACTAAATATGCATGCAATTTTCCAAATCATGCCATTTGAATTATTTTACTGTGCAATATAAAATGACAACAAATTACACAACCTGTCCAACAACAAGATGCATAGCACTATTAACAACTACCGGTACCACAAAGTTCAACTCAAGAAGATTCCATACCATGTTTATGATCAAATGCATGCTTGCATGGAATGAACTGTGTTGTAGCAAACTGGATGGCAAGGCATTTCGGTGGCCAGCATTTCAGGAAGCTGACTGGAAGAATTGTCTTCATGAGAATGTCCGCCAGCTTCACCTTAACACAACACTGTTACTTCAGTGGGTCGGCTCACTTTGCAAGAAATAGAATTTGCAAGGAAAGAAAATGGAAGGAAAATGGCAGATTTTGACAAAGTGTGGAATTTGCAAGGAACGGAAAAAGCAAGAAAAAGGAAGTGGAATCTGCAGGGAAAGAAAAGTGCAAGAAATGGAATTTGGAAGGAAATGTTATTTGCCAGGAATGGAATTTGCAAGAAAACTGTCTCGTAAGTTTTTTCCACACTATTAATGTATGTTGATGAACATTCAGAAATGATTAACTGAATATTATCCAAATAGCAAGATACATTTTCCCACACTGTTAACGTAAGTAACTTGAAAATATACGTGCAGACATTTGGCACCAATTATCATTCATCAGCTAATTTAAAACATTTAAATCAGCTTGTAGTCTAAATGTACAGTTGGTTTCGGCAAGCGTAAAGTTTACCTCAACACTGAAGTTCGGTATAATCCATCAAATTGCGCCTGCAGGAGCATAGCCTCAATGCCAGTGATAGCTCATGAGTCCAGTACGAAGGTGCTGTGTACTCTGTCTTGCCACGATTCTAGCTATGCTATGTAAGCACCACATGTGGAATTGATCTAGTTTTCATATCTGGTGCCGATACAGGGTTCACGTCTCACAACCATACAGCAGAGATGTGAGTACAACAGCACGATATACCGCGATCTTTGTTCCTAGTGAGATGTTGTGGACTTTCCACAGATGATCGTGTAACTTGCCAAAAGCATAGCCAGCTTTGGTTAGGTGGGAGCCACCGTATTGGACAAACACAAACAGCAGAATTTGTCGACTGCTGAAAGCTGTGTGTTACCTGCCATGACTGAAGCAGAGGCTGTCTTGCTTGCTGGATATGACTGATGGAGCGCCTCAGTTTTCTTCAAACTGACTGTCAGGCCAAATCGTCGAGGTGTATTCTCATGAAGTGTATGGGCAACTAGAGCACATAAGAGGTCACAGATAATAGCTGTGAACTCCAGTACACTATAACACTAACGACTGAGCCATATCATTACCAGAGTATCAATTAATGACAGCATTGAGATTACAGCAACAGCAGCTGACCGACCGACCGACCTCTCTGTTGGTCCACAGAGTTTCACCGTAGCGTGGAGTGACCAGCGGCACAAAGACCTCACAGTTACTGACGGCAACGTTGAGCGCATCCTGCCAGTCTGCTCCCGACTTTATCTCATGCACATCCTGCACAAAAAATATAACCATTAGCCAGCATTGAAAACAATAAGAATTCAATAATATCAAAGAAAAATATCATCTGTAGAAGCATGTTTAAACTGCATAATATGCATTGGTCGACCATCATTGTCATACTGATAACTAAAATATGTGCAGACAAATTAATGACACAATGTCAATGACATAGTGCATAAACAAATATTGAAACTGTCCTTTACTACAAGTACAAAAAAATTACCTGCAAAAACTATTCTCATCCTCTCTCCTGTTATATCATAGATTTTCTGCAAGTAATGTTAGATGGCGTCAATGCGTGGAGGTCTACATTTGGCTGACACAGAGTTATGCTTATGCGGGACCAGCTGCATGGAAATGATTACCCAAATCAAATTGCTAAAAGTTGCCACAGGCAGTCTTTAAGTAACAACAAAAAGCATTTGTAATTTTTATTCTCTCAAGCTTTTAACACCCCCACCGAGGTCAGCCACCTTGCCGTGGTGGTGGGGCTCAGCACCGATGACCCGAAAGATTTCTAAAATCTGGAGGCAAGGAGCGACTAAGCGCTGACCAAATTCGTGTAGGCATATTGTTACACGATACCAGTTCTCTTGTGCTGGTTTCGGCTTCACAGCTGACTACAGCTTTATAGCCGTCTACTTACAGCTTTACAGCCGTTTATTTACGGCTTCACAGCCGTTATGGCTTTATGGCCGCTACCTGTAACCTTCTGGTTACATTCGGGGACGCGCATTGGGCCGAGCTGATATGGCCTCAGCGCTGGGCAGGTGCAAGAGCCTGTCCACCCCGGAGGTAAGGTAAGGTAAGGTAAGCTTTTAGCACTGACTGCAAACGGTTATAACTTATAAAAATCATGTCAAACTGGGTTACGTTGAATTTACTATATGTTTTGGTGTGATATAATAATCGCACAACTTACAAGAAAGACATCAAATCCACAGCATGTGAGCGAACGTTTTAGCCTCAGCGCATGTTCAGCGGCCTCAGCACGGACATAGCTGAGCAGAATCTGCTTAGATCGAGAGACGTCCCTGGAGCTTGTTGTGACGACTGCGGGCTGGTTCTCATCAATATGTCCCAGACTACGCTCGTACAGCAATGCCAACCTTCACCACATCACAACAAACAAACTAGAAGGGCACTCAGAGAGTGCAAATATCATCACTTTTCCGTTGTGTTCGCCAGGTGACAGCACTATATTAGGCAAAGCTTTGCTCTATCTGGCAAAGGCAAAACATAATCCTTCAAACCTATCCTTGATCCAGATGCTGACTTGGATCACCAGCAAAATCTAATCACCCCTAAGCTGGGCCAAGTTTAACCCTTTTTACCCTTAACTGAAAATTTCTGCCAAATCCGCTTGTAACATATGGTGTAATCTTGCTAATATGCCAACAGACAGCAAAATAAAAAAATGCCCGATATCACACAACCTCCTTGGCCAAGGTAACTATCACCAACAACTTTACACTAATTATACCTCATGATATAAAGCAAAGAATAACCTGTGCAATAATAGTTGGCTTGGTCAGTAGAAACACAGACACAAACTAGATTGGATAAAGTCAATCAATTACTTCAGTCACAGTCATTGCCATAAATACTATAGTCCCCTATCTACACTTGAGAATGCTCAATGCACTGCAATGTCTAAGTTTGTAAAAACTGACGAGTCTTAACAGCTTTGTGAAAAGCCAAAACAGAATACAGTTTTTCATATGTGGAAAAAAAGTCCACTATCCAAAATAAGTGTCTGTTTTCACAACATGCACTGGATTTACTGACAACTGGTGACCTGCTGTCTCGTATTTGACTCTGGCATCATACATGCCATTCACTTGCTCAGAAAACCGTTTAAATAATTCATTTGAAAATACAGACCGTGGACGTTTAGTGGCATACTGTTCCATCGAGACCGAGCGTTTCAACCTGACTGAAGTGACGAGGGTCTTCTGAAGCACGGCCAGAGAATTAGTTGCAACATCCGACGGCCAAGCTAACCTGACACACGTGTTCTGCAGTGAGTCTACGATATGCAGATCATTCTCCTGATCGGATGATATTGGCCAACCATTGAGGTCAGTGAAGTAATACTTGCAGTCAGAAATGAATCCAAATACACCAAGCTGCAACCATACAAACACACGTAAAGTGCTTACTTATCTAGCTAAAAGCCTGTGTGAAAACCAACGGAAGGCACTTTAAACACTTACTGTAACTGTTTTGTTAGTGCTTTGAGTTGATTTTCAACTCAATGTTATTTTTGCTTAAACTCGACTTTTTCTATCAGGAATATTAGTTAGTCAACACTAGTAGATCAACCCCAGATCTGCACCTATCCCAGTGGTTAAATACCCCCATCTAACTCAATGCGTCATTGGACTTCACAAGCACACCTTCATCAAATGTTCTAAGCAGAGTGAATGAGACGGTCAAGTCACAGGGCTGCCACTCATGTAATAGTACGAAATAGGGACTTTAGGAACCTCAGAACTTGCCAAAAGGGACCTAAAAGTGACCTAAATTAGGCCTAATACGAAACCAAATGTCACGACCAAACACATTTATGGTCATTATTGCTCCTGTACATGACCATACTAGACAACAAGAACGTGATTATACTAACCAAAGGCATGTAATAGTTCAGTTCTAAATTCTGAACTGTTCACTGTAAACAAAAACAACTTTCACAAAAAAATTAAATTTACAACAAATATTACACTGTTAACTGCACAAATAACAAAAAAACATCACCAAGTTTAGACTAGAAATGTGTTTGAAAAACGTTTCAAAAAAACTAAGTGCAGAAAATCAAATCACTTTCATGAAACCGTTTCAAAAACAGTTTTAACAAATACTAACACAAGTAATTGCACATGTAAGAAAAAATCAGCAAGATCCAACAGCAAATGTGGTTTGAAAAATGTTGCAAAGATAAAACATTCTCACAAAACAGTTTCATGAAACAGTTTCAACAAAAACAAAAAAAAAACAGAAACTTGCACTAGAAATAATGCACAGCACAGAACAGCACAGCACAGGTCAGTCACTTGCATTAATGATGAAATACAAACACAATTACCCGGTAGTAAAAAATACTGCATCATCGTAACAAAAATAGCAAACTACAAAGAGCCAGAGATGAACATCATAAACCAATAATCAAACTACAATGTCTGGAGTGATACAAACCGACTGACAGCTGACAAGGGACATCTGCCATCTATGGCAAGGATGAAATTCAGTAAAAAAATACTGCTACATGACAAAATACAGAACTGCAATTGAGTAGTAAGAGAAGACAGAGCATATAATCGACCAAAAAACTTATCACCATCATGTCTGGGGTGGTATAAACAGACTGACAGCCGATGGAAGTGAGTTATCTTTGGTACGAATTAAAAAAAGTAGAAAAGATAGTTCAGTTCTAAATTCTAAACTGTTCACTGTAATATTATCGACAACCATATTATATCCAGACCATATTAAAATGTCAATCAATCTTCGGTTTTTAGTGACGTTCTCCAACAATTTAGCCTTGCATTTATCGACCCGTTTTTGTATGTCGTTTGTTGCTTTAGCTGTCTCTCTCCACGTTAATGTCTGTCACATCTCCAGTTTGAACTGCCTTCTTCAACTTGTTCTCTGCTTCTTTGAGTAGGGAGTCAGTCAACTTTTCTTTTGCATGCTGTTCTGCCTTTGCTTTTTTCAGACTATCCTCTAAAGACATCAGTTGCTTTTGTCCTTCTTCAAGGTCCTTCTGTGCTTGTCTTCTGGCTGAAGCAGCTGCTTCTTCCCCTGCTTTCTTTTGTTTTGCTTCTGCTTCTTCGAATTTTGTTCCTTCCAAATAGGCTGTATAGCTTGCATGTGCCTGGTGTGCAAGTGTTAAGAGCTGTCGCGTTACTGGAACCAAATGAGGCTTACAATCATATGCCGGCATTCTGTCACAATCAGATAATCTTGCATTCAGCATCTTCAGTGACATAACAGTATTTGTATCAGTTAGTATGCAACCAGATCTGGAGAATCCTTGCTCAACATCAGCATTCCCATGTGACAGGGACAGACAAGCTTCGATAACCATGAAAACACTAAGATACTTTTAACTGAAAGAACCCAAAAATTAGTAATAAATAAATACATCACAAGAAGCCCTGGTACATTTTTCAAATATAAATGCAAAATTTAGTCAGTATAAGTTGAAAAATAGCCAATTACACAGTAATTAGAGACTTTAAAGATCACATTCGAAGAACTAGAGACTTTTAGGGACCAAGTGTTTAAAAAGGGACTTAAAGGGATTAAGTGGCAGCCCTGCAGTCAAACCATGCTATGCAGAAATGTGTAGAAATTAGCAGAATTGCTTGCACTGCAATAGCAACTCTACCGAACAATATACACATTTTATTGTAACTGTTCTTATGCATAATTCAGCCAAATATTATGAAAATTTGGGTAGAAAGAGGTAGGCGTTTATAGTGTTCAAACAGAGCGTAGATTGTGATCCAAGAAGCAACAAAAATCTAACCAACTGCTCCTCAGATGTTCACTCCTGCAGAAAAAAACAGTTACAAGTTTTTTGAGTATGTAGCAGTCAAACAGACTGGCAACATGGTGGAAAACAGCTAACTAAATAACAGTAATATTTATTGTGTGATGTTAAGTTCTTTCAAGAATTACTAGTAAAACTACACATCAACTTAAAAGACAAACTGCAGATCCAAAGAACCAAAGTATGAGTCAAATTGGCGAGCAGCACTGGTACCTGATCATCAATTGCACGCCGAAGCACAGACAGTGAGTTGGTCAAATCAATAAAGACAAATCCAAGAGCCTTCCCTTCGACATTCAACACGCCTATTCTTGGCTTTCCTACCCAAAACAGACACATCACTGGCACTCATGTATGCAGTAGTTTACAAATTAGTCATATTAAAATAGCATACTACAGTAGGTTAATGGCACATATATTAGATAAATCAAGAGATCCATTTGCCTCACATCACTAAGAGACTATTTGCCTACATAAAATTACATATCTTAGATATCTTAGTTCTAATACTTCATAATCAATCACTATTCATATTTTCCATAATCACTGTACTTTTGGTTGAATTTTGTACATAGATCAAACAACAATTTCTGTGTCAAAACATAAAAACATAGTAAGTAAATAAGTAAGTAAGTAAAATGTGAACTTATATAGCGTATACAGTTTAAATTAACCTCTAATGTGCAAGTCTACAACAGATCGCTCACAAGTATTCTTCAAAAAAGCTAGTGAAACAGAAAAACTGCAAATGTTCACACAAAGGAAACTGATAAAACTTTCTGCTGTTACAGAACAACCAATTCAACCAAATAAATAAACAACTAGAAATTTGGGGCAAAGCCCAACGTGAGTCTGCTGCCACCATGAGTCTGATTGGGGAGAAAATTTAGGGCTGACATTCCCCTCTTAGCGAAGTCAAGTGGCCCGAACTCATATGCCTTAGCATACGCAAAATGCATATTGTCGCCCAGGGTGGGTCAACATGCATGCCTATAACTTTTCAGTTAGTAGACCATGAAGTTTACCATTTTTTTTGTTCAACTTAGGAGAAATCCTGCTTGATAACGCCGTTTACCATTTGTCGATATCTCTGTGGGTTTCAGAGATATTTGTGGTCAAAACTGAAAGTTGTCAATTGTCATAAATAGCATCAGGTTTTGGACATTTTTGTCCTCCCAAATTTTAAGGAGGCGGTGCCCCCCCCTAAAAAAGTTGTACCTGCATTATCACCGCCACCTAGCAGCACATCAGATGACAAAGTTTTTGTGCAGCTACTCTCACTACTGAAGTTATAGGTGCACATTAAATTTAAAGCCAATTTTGGACCCCCCTTTGAAAAAAATTGTAAGGAAGACCCTAGTCCACGGTGGGAGTTGTGCTAGTAAGACTTTGTCACCCTCTAGCACGTGTAAAAATTTCAGGGTGCAGCACCCCATAGAGGCCAAAATATGATCTTCTGAAAAAGGTGCTTCAGGTGGGTACAATTTGACCTCCAGATCTCTGTAATTACAAGAGGAAAGTTCACCAGATTTTTTTCGCTGAATGCAGTAGGAATCGCGGTCTATCAGGCACTTGTCTGATTTTGTCTATCTTTATCTGTTACAAAGATATTCACCATCGAAGTTTGAAGTCATTCGATATTGTGCCAAATTATGCACGTTTTTGGCCCTATAATTTTTTGGGGGGAGGGCCCTCCAAAATTTTGGACCGGCATTATAAAATATGACATACTGCTGATCACTGTGCAAAATTTCACGCCGATCAACCGATGCATCTCGGAGGTCTCGTGTTGGAATGAATAAAAAACATCTGCAGTAAAACATAAGTCTGCTACAAAAACTATCATTTCCGGGCAAACTAACTACGAAAACATAATACAAAACTTACAGACATAAGATTATGAGTCCTGTGTGACAGAGAAACAAGAAGCCCAACCGTTCTACTTGTTAACAATTAGTTGTTAAATAGCATAGTTTACAATGCATTTCCATATATTTTTTTTAAAAAACGTACAATCTAAGCAACAGTTAGCAACCAAAAAAATACTGTTAACTTTAAGTGAAAATGAAATCGTCATTCGGAACTAAATAACCAATTCAACTGTGGGTGCAGGCTGTTCTTGCTATTACAGCCTAACCATAGGAAGTCATCTTCACCTTAGTAAGTGGTACCATTGCCCACCCCCTATGACTTACCACTTAGACACAACAGCGTATACTGACATTCAAGCTCATCCAAAATCAATGAGTTTCATCTCGTCTAAAATGGCGTATGCCACAGTTTCCTATTAGTGATTAATAGTAATCGTGGCCCTGTCTCTCACAATTTCTGAGATATGGCCAGTTCTCCATTGAAAACGCACATTTTCCTACCACCTAAAATCTACCCCAAATTGAAAAATGTTCCTCTTGCACTAAATCGCTTAAACTTGCATGCCTAAGTTTAAGACACATGGCTAATTCTTCATTAACAAGTTTTCCCATAAGACTGTAACAGACAGACGTATGGACAAACAGACTGACAGATGACAATGGCACTGTAAGTGCAACTGTTAGTATGATCAGCTAAAAACACTAAACAGTCGTGAAGAATTTGAAAAGTGCAATGCAGACCATAGCATCTCTGAATGCAGAACGAAGATCTATCAGAAGTTATGATCTGAGAAAAATGTACACTGTTTTCTTGGCTTCTTGAAATTGGCCACCTACATAGTAAAACTTTTCATTAAACATCATCACATCTTTGGCTATATAATACATGCCAACCATGCTACACACAAATCTAAAATGAGCAAACGGATTAAACTAAATATGCATCAAATACAATACCAGTATATCTAACATAAAAACAAAACATTTGAGCAAAATTCTGTCCATGTGACCTGCACATTCTAGGGTTTTTAGGGTTGATGGCTTGGCATAGCAGCAACGCGTTTCATCCGATCAACGAAGTTACTCTATGCCAGGCTGGATTAAAACTTGGATGGGTAACTGTCTGCGAGCAGGTAAACCATCTCAGTATGTAACCAGCCAGCTAAGTCAACTCAGCCTTCCATCCCTCTGGGATAGGTAAACTGAGTACCGGCCTATCTGGCTGGGGTTAAGGCGAGGCATGTTCATTTGTGTCAGATGGCATGTAACACTGTGTGATTCCGTATGACAGGTGATGCTCCATAGCTCTGAGATGAGCTTCGCATTAAGAGCTATATCACAACCTTCAACCTTTACTTTAACCTACCAGAAATCTACCCATTTGGTGATGCTAGTTAAACAACTGTTAATATTAAGGTCAGTGCTAGGGGTAGATCGGCGATCTCGCACTAGTGAGCAGAAAATTACTAGTAATAGATCGCCACTTTATCTAATTACATTTATCACATTATTAATGTAAGAATGCAGCCATATTTCTTCACTGCATTACCAGGACTGTGGTTGGGACTGAAATATCAGTCACTTTGTTATCAATTACCAA
>Ga0209367_1002104_pt1 | contig 25829 bp, 17 predicted proteins | sample WorMetLIZISLAND2_FD_187412 | JGI IMG/M metagenome (GOLD analysis project Ga0209367, IMG submission 187412) | Marine gutless worms symbiont microbial communities from Max Planck institute for Marine Microbiology, Germany - Olavius geniculatus... ... | reverse complement strand
GCAAAAGCAGACGTTTGGCGAGGTAAAAACTAAAACATTTATTTCATAGCCAGTTGTGTCATAAATATTTCTGCCAATTATTATTAAAATCTGCTAGTCTTTATTCAAGGTACGATCGATAATGTTGAAGATGTTTTTTCAGGTTTTATGTTTATTTTAATGCATATTTTGCTTGATCTGCTTTCCCTAGGTAGTGCAGAAGCATACATTGGGTGAGGTGGAAAACTGAACGGTCATTTGATGGCAAGTTGTGTCAGGAATAGTTGTGCCAAAAATTATTAAAATTTGATAATTGGTTTTCAAGATACAGTTGAAAATGTCAGGGATGTTTTTTTTTGGACACAGTGTAGAACTACTACTACAACTACCAACCGTTGTGAAAGTCAGTGCGGAACGAACGAGCTGCACTGTTCCTCCGGACTTCGATGCGTTGCAAAATGGAGTGATCAATGCAGATGTAACTCGAACATCGGTGTCGAATGTCAGATGCAGAACACAGCCACGCCTTGCAAGTCCGGCAATAGATCGACACTTTACTGGCATCTAACTGTGATGACTTCAGTGACTTCCTCTGCATCTTAGCGACAAGCTCCGTCCACAGCCGTTCCTAGCAGCCAAATATCCAACGGTCAGACATTTTCAGCAACATTTTCGTAATGTGGAAAATGTAAGCTTCAAGGCCAGACAGCAGGTGTTTATGCTGAGCTCAAAGCATTGAAAACTACTGCCAATACAAACTACACTGTGTCCCAAAAAAGCATCCCCTGACATTTTCGACTGTAACTTGAAAATAAACTAGCAGATTCTGATAATTTTTGGTATAAATATTCCTGATACAACTTGCCGTCAAATGACCATTCAGTTTCCCACCTCACCCAATGTATGCTTCTGCACTACCTAGGGAAAGCAGATCAAGCGAAATATGTGTTAAAATAAGAGAAAACCTGAAAAAACATCCCTGACATTATCAATCGTAACTTTAAAAAAGATTAGCAGATTTTAATAATTTTTGGCAGAAATATTTATGACACAACTGGCTATTAAATAAGTGTTTTAGTTTCCACCTCACCCAACGTTTGCTTTTGCATTACCTGGGGAAATCAGACAAAGCATAATATGTGTTAAAATGAATGAAAAACGTCAATAAATGCCATCTATCCTAATCTGTTGGCCCCAACAGCTGGTCTATTACAAGGTTTGACTGTCATGCAGCAGTGATTACCAACTAAAGTCAGCTTGTAAGAACGCCATATGCATAGCCCCATCTAAGGTTACCCAAATGATTTTTGCTGTTTTAGAGGACAGATATCATCACATCGTCCTTACTCACAGCTTTAAACTGGTAAGCTTTTTACATATATATATTTGCTGTTTTATTGCCAAAAGTTGGGGAATGAGTCTGAGGCATGGACCTGTATCTTTACCTTTTACATTTTAAAGGCAGAACAGTATACCTCTGGTCGGGTACAGAACGTTGGATGTGTCTACTACTGCTGCTGCTCCTACTACGCTGCTGCTCATTATACCTGGAAATCAGGGTTGGCTGTGGTAGATTTCATCTGACGTCATCTAATTGCCAAACCCTTAGCCCACACCTCCATCAGATGCAAGGATCTTGGTGATATTTGTTGTACAAGCCGAGATATAGCCCATTTTGTCTTGAATTTTGTTGCCATGTCAACATCGGGGTAAACTTCGATTAGCAGCATTTGATGGCCCATTTCCAAAAACTCCACAACAGATGCAAAAAATCTCGCAGATATCTCTTACACAAGCCGAGTTATAGCCAATTTTGTCCCGAATTTCGTTGTCATGGCAATGGAGGTCAGTCGGGAAAAAATGCGATTGGCAGCATTCAATGGCCCATCAACGAAAACCTCTCTATAGGTGCAAAAATTTCTTACAGAAGCCGAGTTATAGCCAATTTTGACCCAAATTTCGTTGCCATGGCAACGGGGGTGGGTAGGGGAAAATGCGATTGGCAACATTCAATGACCCATCCCCATAAACCCTCCTACAGGCGCAAAAATCTCCCAAAAATCTCTTACACAAGCCAAGTTATAGCCAATTTTGTCCCAAATTTTGTTGCTATGGCAATGGGTATGACAACGGGGGTCAATCGGGGGTTTATATAAATGTCACCAATTATTAGGCTGTCCCCGAAAACCATATCCTAGAAGCTAAAATTACGATTCTATCTTGCATACAACGGAAGTTATGACAGTTTGAAGAATTTTTAAATTTTCCCCATAGGCACCATTGTAATTTTCTTCAAATTTTTTGAATAAATGAGTCAAAAATTAAATGTTTATTTTGAAACATTAAAAAAGCACTTCCTTGTGCAGAACCGCATCATTTGATGTATTAAGCGTAAAAATTGGTCTAACGGACTCACCTGTAGGCGAGTTCAAGAACCAAAAAAAGTGTAGTAAATTTCAAACAGGAGGGGTGTATATTTCACCTATATGTGGAGCAAAAACCCCTGGGCGGATTGAGCCCAAATTGTTTTTTGTCCTTGGCGTCCACGATTTAATCACGCCATTCAAATTTGGTGACGATCAGTTCAGGGGTTTTGGGTTGGCTGAGGGTCAAAGTTTGCCTTTTCCCATAGACTTTGAAGGTCGTCCTTACAACACTCACACTATCGTGTGAGGTGTGATCAAAACAGTTAGTCAGCGGACAAAAACAACTAAAAATAACTGACCCGTTCATCAGCAATCATGGCATGAAATTGTTCTGCTGGCAGCTTGTTGATATCTACCAAAGCTTGTAGCATAAGATGTTCTTTCTTCAGGTTCTCATATTCTCTGCTTTCATTCACTGAGCCACGGTCAACTATCAGATAGCATTTGCTGTTAGGAGCGCGCGCCCGGCCCTTGGACTGGACTGAACCAATCTCATTTGACACAAAGTTGTAGCGAATGACAAAGTTACACTTGGGCATGTTGAGGCCTTCTTGAGCCACGTCCGTTGCGATCAGCAGGTTACAGTGATGAGCATCTTCACGATCTATGCACCGCACACAACATATCCATACTGCACCACACAAAATAGAGTCCTCGAAAACTGTTCCGACCTCAAGACAGCTTGAAGACAAAAGATTGTGGCCTTAGTCATGAAAATGATGGTCTCAAACCCATTCCTAGCACCACACTCATCTATGGAGAAATAAGAAAGCTACTAGCAAGTATACAAGTCTTACCAGGTTTTTCAGATGTTCTTCTTGAATGTGAATGATTCCATAGCTGCCATTTGCTATGCACATTTTCATCTTCTTGTGTAATATGATCTGTTACTCGTGTAACATTGTTCTAAGACTGAAATAGGTGTGCCAATCAGCCTGCTAAGTCTTGCAACAGATCTGCCTATGTGCCTATAGGCAGCAATAGTGACTATGATAAATCCATCACTGCATTTATCATTATTTCTAAGCCCCAAAGACGATACTTTACACAGAGATAGAAGGCACAGTTGACCTGGATGGCTGGTTAATACCGAGATGGTTTACTTGCCTATAGACAGTCACCCATCCAGGTACTAAAGTCTGGGCCCAAAGTAGGGTAAACGATTGAGACCAACATAGTATCCACTATAAGCAGCCACCAAGCACCACAAAGAACTAACTGACCAGCATGGAATCGCCGGAGAGTGTTTTCCTGTTGAATGTTGGTCATAGTGCCCTGACCAACAAGCTTCTCAGCAATCACTCGACCCTGCAGGCCGGGCTGATCACGTACATAGTCGACCAGCTTACTTACCGACAGACGAGTACGAGTCAACAGAATGCCTTCCATACACATACAATGTCGGTCAATCAGTCAAATATGCTTGAAGGAAGATTGTGTGTAGCTCTTTATGGGAAGCTCATTGCAGAGCTACAGAGCACCACCTGCCGCATAGGATCAAACACCTGCCATCCGATACAGATAAACATGCCCTGTCTTAACTCCAGCTAGACAGACTAGTACTCAATTTATCTACTCTGGTGAAATGGAAGTCTGACTGTTGACCTTGGTGTTGGTTATATACCTAAACAGTTTACCTGTCATGTCCACAGACAGTCACCCATCCAAGTAGTAATCACCTGGACTGTTTTTTTAAAACTGTGAATAACGAGTAAAATCTGACTGATGCAGTATAGCCTGGCATAAAATTCAAAACATAGCCATACAAACTGTACTAGATATATCAATCTACCAATCAATCAACTGTTCGTTGTTTCATGGACAATTATAAACATTCAAGGTATAGCACAGCTGCAATGCAACTAGATACAGAAAAAAACATGAAGTGCTTCTATAACTGCATAAAATAAAAAGTAGGGGCCTACTGCTGCACAAGTAAAAAGTGAAAAAATGCAAAACCACAGCTAAAACATGCATGACGCTGTGCATTTTTATCCTGGCCAAAAATCAAAAAAAGCAGATCAATACAAACAGATGGACGAAGATGCACAAGCATGCGTCGATCTACCTCTGTGATCATTGTTGGTGCAGTAGAGCTGATCAAGTAGATCAAAGAGTTTGTGTAATTTTGAATTATCTCCAGCCACTGACTCTTTGTCTACCAATGACTGCAGTGTACCACGTCTGCCTGCATACAGCTGCTGCACCTGCCATGGGATATGTACACCAAACACACATGCATATCAGATAAGAGTCAATATGTCATTCAATAAAAATAGACAGCCTGGTCAGCCACTGTAGCAAGGGCTTCAATCCCTATACGTGGTGGATGCAGCCCAGTAAAAAATAAAGGGGGAGGAGTTTTGTTAAGGGTGTAGATCTCAGTCTACAAACCTAACAACCCTCCTTCCCCTATTTTTCACTGAGCAATCTACAACCTTACCAGAACTTCCAGGAAGAAGTCCAAAAGGAAAGGGGAAACTTAAGCCTGAAAGTGGGGGAGACTTCAGGCCAATTTCAATTCCATATTTGGGGGGATAGAAGCCACTACACTGTACTGCACTGGAGTGGAAGTAGTAGTAGTAGTAGTAGTAGTAGTAGCAAGCAAGAAAATAAGTAAAATATAAACTTATATACTGTAGTGCATAACGTTGAAAAATAAACTGATGCATTGTATTTTCAGCTAACGGTCATCAATCATACTGGTAGACTAGTCCTCCACAGGTAAACATACCGATAGTTCAAAACCTGGCTACATCTGCGCCTATACTAAAGACAGTAAATAAATAAGTATCATATATGCCCCCAATGTACCAGACTGGTCAGATATGAAAGTGTGCCAACAATTTTTTTCCACTAGTGTAGATCACGACAATATAGTCCTTACATGATATACTACTGCATCGAAGCACTGTACTATAGAGTTAATGCAGTCGGTACAACCTGGTCAGGTACGACTGTGAGTTCATCGTTGAAGTAGTCTTCAATAACAGCGAAGGAGTCCCGCATGCGAAGCTCCTTGTAGACAAGCAGGGCTGAATTCAAGCACTGAATAGCAGCTGCACAGGCTGAGATGAAACCACCGTCATCTGTCTTGTCAGCATCAAGCTTTACCTATATGAATTAACAGCATTTCAACTGTCATGACTACTAATGTAAGAGTAATAAACTACATGAATAAACCAGAAAACTTACACTCAACTAAAACTCTACAATTAGCGAAATGTCTATACTACTTAAGTTTCCAGAATTTGTTATAATACAGCTACGTTATAAGTTCAGACAAAGTGCACGCTTTGATAGACGTAGAATTTCTGCTTGCTGTTGCTGCTGATTTTTCTGTTTATTCATTCTATCACTTTTGTGACCATTCTATGGCAAACTAAAAGTTTTATCGGAAGGCTAAAGCATTTTACTGATGTAACTGTCAGCTTCTACTGCATGATACAGCAAATGTGATTACTGTTACCTGTACAATCCAGTTTTCAAACTGCTGTGTGCCAAGCTCATGACTGGTATCAATGTTCATATCATCCAGCGTCATCAACTGCTTCATTAACGACTTCACCTCCACTGCAAACTCTGTGCTCATGCTCTGTGGCTCCACCAATACAATCTGGTCTTTCTTCGGCCGAGGGTTAAACCTATCAATGAATCAAATCAACATGAATCAACAAATAAGTCACTGAAACAGTCCATCCATATATCCATTCACCAATAGATTGATCCATCAATCAATAAAATCACAATAAAATAAATAATCGAACAAATCAATCAATCAACATAAAATCATTATAGCACAGTATGACAGCAGGAACAGAAAAAAGCTATAAAAAATGATTTTAAAAAGTCATACGCAAAGCAAGACAACAAGTCACCAAGTGTCCAACTACAGAAAAACACCGAGACAACAGTACAGCAGAAAAATACAATTAAAAACAATTAAACTTAGAACGATCAAATTTGCTCAATCGTCCTGAAGAGTAGACTGTGAAATGGCAATGCATTCCAAATATTTTCAACATGATCAAAGTTGCAAAAAGTCAGCATCATGAGTGCAACAATGTGACATTTTCGTTTTAAGACCACCGATTCTAATGAGCCTGCAGTTGGAGAATCTAAAAAGCAGATACCTGAGCAGCTCATTAACATTTTCCGGGTCCTGCACATAAGTGATGCACTCACAGTCCAAGTTGGCGCAGATGCGAACATAGTGTAACTGTGGGTATTCGGTGCAATCGCCGACACCCAGTGATGCTGTAAGTCCAATAATCTGAGGCAACTGAGCGGCACCAGACTGCTGCTCACGACGTACAGCGTAGTAGGCGGACATTATAACATTGTATGGATGATTCTGTACTGTGTGGTGACATTCGTCCATTATCAGCATGTCGATGTCACTCATCTGCATCTCCTTTGCATCCAGTGCGTTCAGAAACAGCTGCAATCCACAACTTTCCTTTTACAACAAAGACAATAAATCAACGAATTCACGAAAAAAAAATTTGCATTTCAGGACAGCAACAATAAAACTGCTTATTTACTAACAATGGTCAAGAGAAACAAACACATAACAAACTGTTTTAGTGAGATGCAGACAGTGTCATCAACTCAGCTAGTATGAAAAAAAACTGTAGACAGCATTAATTATTTGCACACAAGCACAATGATAAAGTGACAGTTCACTAGCCCAAAGGGGCACTTGTCTGAAATTAGCTATATCTCAGCTTGCCATAGTCAGAAATCGCCAAAGTCAAGGGTTGCCATAGCCAAGGTCTGCCAAAGACAAAGATGCAATTTACCTTTATTTCTAACCCTATCACTAAGCCTAACAATAACCATATCCCTAAATCTCGCACTGTTTGAACTAGCACCCCTTTGGACAAGTGAAATGTCCCTGAAAGCCAAACCTGAGCAGTAGCCACGACGACGTCAAAGTTTCTGAAACACTCGGACAGCAAGAGTTTCTCATCAACACCACAGACGACTCCATCGTCAGGCATGATACGCCTCAGAGAATCACGCTGCTGAACAATTAGATTGTGAATACACACTACGAACAGACACTTAAACCTGCGGCCATGCCCAATTGCCTCATCACGCCGAGTCTTACAGATATACCCGGCCGTGAATGTCTTGCCAGACCCAGTTGGAGCACAGATGATGCAATTGCTGCCCTGACAGCCTGGTTCTGCCAGTTCCAACTGATAGTTGTACAACGTAACAAGAGCAATGGAACCTGTCTGGTCGTCTGCAGAGCACAATCTTCTACTGGCTGGTGTCACTGACGTCGAAGGTGACTGAACACCACCTTGTTCCACACAACCCGAGTCATTTGCAGCTAAATCTAACTGGTTTTCTGAGCAGAATCTGCTTTGATTGGACACTGTAGCATTACCGACAGATGCCACTGATATCAGAGATGACTTAACACCATCTTGTTCCGCATAACCGGAGTCATTTGCTGTGACAGTAAGCGATGGTGGACGATCGGTATCTACGGTGCTACTTCTAAGACATTCAGTTGCATTAAAGCTAAACTCACATTCATCATATGCACATGGAAGATGTTGTTCTGAACTGACTACTAACTGTGCTGATACAGTGGCTGGTGAAAAGTCAGCCTGTGGACCACCTGTTTCGATAGTGATGCTGCTAAGACTTTCAACCCAAGACTGAGTATTATCAGCATACATGACTGGTGTAGAAATTCTTGAACTAGCTGGCTGTGACACAATGTTCGGCTCAGTGGCACCATACTCACTTTCAGAAGGTTGTCCATTCCTTTGGCACATTTCTCCTATATACCGATCGCTATCAATGACCACTTTCGCAGCTGTTTCATGAGACTCATCATAAGCGGTCAAGCAGGTGTTGACCAATGTTTCACCATCACTAGGACAAGATGAAGATCGAGTTACATCACAATGTTGCTCAGAGTAGGACATCTTGACAGCTGTCTTATCATTACAAGGATAAGGCAAACATCTCAGTATATCACTAACTGCTTCTTCATGGACTGCTGTCTCATCATTACTGGGATAGAACAAACGTCTGGCTGCTGAGTCTTGATGATGTGAATAGTTTCTTGCGACAAGATCATCATCAGAAGGGGTCCAGCAAAAGGTCTTGACAGACGTTTCTGCCTCGTCATCACCAGTACAAGACAAAGACCGAGGTGTAGCATCAGGTACTGCTGTAGATTCTTGAGAACTATGACCACGTTCTTCTAAGCTCTGACTTCTAGCACTCCTCACACCATTTTGAATGGTTACTTGGCTTTGCTCATATTCATCTACAAAAGTTCAAGCAACAATTATATATTACAGCACTGGTGTAAAATTCTTTATTATGAAAGTTGGCATACTAGAAGGTTAAAGGTTGCGTATAGCTCTTTATAGGAAACCCATCAAACCTTGGCTACATTCAGATGTCACTTAAAGACCCACTACTTTCAGTCAGCCTTTTCTGCCACCTAGCGTCCATCATCCTATGCGTCCTGATTCTTTCTGAGACTTTGGCGCTTTATAAATCATTTACTTACTTACTTACTTACCTGCCATATGAGATCACACAGTGTTACCTGCCACCTGATAAACATAAACGTGCTCCACCTTAATCCCAGCCAGGCAGGCTGGTACTCGATTCACCTACCAGAGGGATGGAAGACTGAGTTGACCTTCATGTTGGCTATACACGGTGTTTCATAAAAAGGACCCCTTTTTGTTTTTTTCATAATTCACTCAAATGATGATCAATTTACACAAAAGTTGTACCAGTTGTAGCTGAAGAAATACTAATTCAAAATATTGCAACAAAATCTGACAGTTGATTAAATATTCTTTGTTAGTGGTGACGTAATTCTGACATCATAATGTGTCACGGGTACAAGCTTGAAAGTCTCATCTGGTGCTGTCAGTTGCTACCCAGCTTCGATGGTGAACTTAATCTGGTTCGCTAATGAAAAATGTTTATCATGTCAGCACTAAGCAACATGGGGACATGAAATGAAGCATCTTGCGATCCAAAAATGCAACCATTTTGCAAGCTTGGTGTGCTAGTGCACTGTCTTGCTCAAAGATATGAAATTCCAACTATCCCCACAAACACGTAAATGTGATCACTTTGCATGATTTTGTGGCTGCAACTGTAAAACTTCAAAAATTTGTCATCAGCAAACCAAATTTTTCACCATCGGAGCAGAGTAGCGATAGACAGCACCAGTTGAGACTATCAAGCTTGTACCCGGGACAGATTATGATGCCTGCATTACGTCACGACTAGCAAAGAATATTTAATTAACTGCCATATTTTGTTGCAATATTTTAAATTAGTATTTCTTCAGCTGCAACTGATAAAATTTTGTGTAAATTGATCATCATTTGAGTGAATTATGAGAAAAACAAAAGGGGGTCCCTTTTTTATGAAACACTGTGTAGAGCTTACCTGTTCGCAGTCAGTCAGCCATCCTGCCATATAATAGCAACCTGATGGGGAGTCAAATCCATGACCTCCCGATCATAAGTCTAACCTCTACCATTATGTTACCAAGGCACCACTCAATGTGCTATCACATCTCTCACTGCAAAGCATCATTAAGGGCGTGTTGCACCAACGTCGTTTAACTTTGAACCTAGGTCAAATCTAAATTTGAACCTAGTTCAGCCGTAAATTGCATTGCACCAAAGCGGTTCAAGCATTAATCTCCATTCAATTCTAAACTGCCATCTGACCACCAATCAAATTTTGATCTCGATTCAACTCGCGGTTACGCATGCACACTAGGCAATAAATATTTTCCGTGATACTATTGCTGCAAAAAATTGCCCGATTCAAATCTTATCCTGTCCAAAAAACTTCCTCGTATCAAATTATAAGACTTTTAATGCAGTTATACTGATGATCTGGATATGTTAGATTTCTACTATATTCATTTTGTTCTTTTTGTGCTCAATAAATTAACAAATAGATGAATAAATCACATTTTTCAGTGGTGATGTCTTGCTGCTACAGTAAACATATGATCGAACCCTAACCACAGCAACAAAAACTTATTTGTATCGATTTATAAGACGTTAAATTCAATTATACTTCTGATCTAGATATGTTACATTTGTGCTATATCTGTTTTCTGTGGTCTTTTTGCTGGATAAATTAATCAGTGGATAAATAAAAGGCATTCTAGAGTGCTGATGCACCGTTGCTATGCCATACCTACGGTAAATATATTATCTTGATAACAGACGTAGAATAATTAACGAATTATTCACAATTGGAATTGGAACACAAAATGCGTATCTTCAGAACTTTATCAATGCAACTGTTGATGCGAAAATGGTGTAGTAACTTCAGAGAAACTTAAAATTCGAACAAATTACAGCCAATCTGTTTCGAGGAGAACTGTTTCGTAAGCATTGCGTGTGACTGTGACGTCATTGTAGTTGGCCCGTAGGCCGAGCGTGGTTGACCAATCAGCGTCGTCCACAGTATAACCACAGCCGTTCAACTGAACGGGATCAGCTGATCCGAGTTCAACTTGGTACAACGTAATTCAGCGTGAACTTGGTTCAACTTTTGATCTAGGTTCAGCTGAACCGAGATCGTGAACGACGTTGGTGCAATGCGCCCTAAGGGCCTACAGTGCATTTGTCAAATTGAGTGTATCTGAGTCAACACAGAAATTTACATGTGCTGATATAGTTGATGGGTACTTCTTCGACAACCAGACATAACAAAATAACAGCCAAAAACGAAATAAACTAATGTAGTAACAAAAACACAAGCTTCAAAAAAGTATCATTACAAAAAACCACCCCAGCCACACAAGCACATAATATGATCTAATCAAGTACAAAAGGTTATGGTTAGGTTAGTGATCTGATGTACCATATTATAAAACACCGTTAAAAAAATAATAATACCAATGTCAATGTTCAAGGTGCTGTCGTCATAGCACTGCAAGAGTTCACCTGGTTCATTTGACTGAATGACTGAATGTAGCACAGCACCAAGTGGCAGCTGACCTTTGGACCAAGCCAATCAGCTTGAGCCAATAGATCTGCCAATAAGCAGCTATAGTGACTACATTCCCCATTGCCATTTACTATTACTCTTCTAGACAGCTGATATTCATTTTACCATCCCACAGAGAGTAGAAGGCTACGTCGACCTTGTTGGCTAGCTTCGTACAAAAATGGTTTACCTGCCTGCAGACAGTCACCCATCCAAGTACTAACTGAGCCTGCCATAGAGTAACTTAGTTGATTTAACTCAACACATTACCACTACACCACACCACCATACTTGAGCGATCATACTATTCATCCACGAAGCACTAGCATAGCCATAAAAAGCAATGGGGGCACGTGCTTCCCCCTAGGAGTCTACTCAGTTACTCAAAATAGTGCCAAAAATGCACCTAAACACTGCATTTTCACAAACAAAACAAGAAATTTGAGCTAACGCTCACGAGACGCGCGAAAGCCTATAGCAGTTTCGGTTCAGTAGTTTAGCTGAAAATTGGGGTGTTCACGCTAAGTTATATACAAATATCGAATTCTCTATCTGGATTGCATAACGATAGTTCCGTGGCACCATGAATGAATGATATAGACTTGTATCGCAGCCCGAAATCGCCAAAAATCCATAAAACCCCTATTTTGGTGTTTAAGGTCATCCAAGGTCATTGAATTCGGCGCCAATCGAAAGCCAGTGTACGACTTCCTATTAGTGATTAATGGTAACCTAGGCTCTATCTCGCACCGTTACTAAGATACAGCGACTTATTGGCCAAAAATTGCAAATTTTGCTTACTTCCCTTTCATTTAGCGCCCTTGTTCGAGGCGATCTCCTTCGAATTTATGGAAAAGCTTTACGGTTCCTAAAACTAGAGTCTTTCAGGCAGCCGATGGTGAAGATTTGGTGATTCTAGCTTGCACTGCTTTTGACTGATCCACCCGTGTGACAAACAGACGGACAGAATTGCGATGGCTAAGACGCGCTGAAAGCAGTAGCTGCTTTCGCGCGTAAAAATCCGAAAAATTTCTGGAGAGGGAAGAAGCCTCTAACACTGGTAGTGAGGGAGCACCCCTCCTCATGCTTCACCCCTTTACTGCGCCTCCCCGTACCCACCGAAACCGAAACCGAACCGAAAGTGGCTTTATTGGTGCCGAAACCGAAACCGAAATTTCGTCGACCTCTAAACCTATGCGCTGAACTTAAAAATAAATCAAATACCTATTGACGTAACGAGATCATGTCTCGTGATATTTTTCATCAATTCTTTCAAAAAGTCTAACTTCTCCGGTGCAATCTTTCCCACTCGCTGCAACTCGCGAAAAACACCCAGAGGTGATTTGCATTGCTCTGACACTCCGTCTCCAAATTCGGCAAGATATTTCAAGTCTTCTACATTTTGATCAGTTAATTCACGAGACAGATCTAATAGAAATTTTCTAAGTGGACTGACACCTTCACTCATTACTAGTTACTACGTCTACGTCAAATAAGCTGATAACTTCGCTCTGTTTACTTTCACTATAAACAACGACGGGATTTTCCCATTTTCTCAGAGCATAGAATAGCTATGTCGAAATTAATTATGCGACCGTGATGGCCGTATTACGCGTCCGTCTTGTGGTGTCTGTCCGTTTAAAAATTCGTAGTTTACACGTTTTATTAAAAAGAAACGTGGAAAACCCGAGAAAGCAGCGATGACGATAGACTTCTATAAGAATTGTATGCCTGGTTGTTCATGTCAGTGTAATACGAAATACCGGTATTAACATCTAATGTGTCAACTGATATGCTTTTAACAAATAAATGATTGATGATTGTGGAATTAACGATGTGCGATATATCAAAACTCAAACATCACCACTGGGCTTAGAACATGCAATAAAATTCGATTGTATTATAAATTGCCTGAATCTACTTTCAAAAAGCCTATAATATTGACTTTTGTCTTTGAAAACCTAAACCTAGGTTTTCCAGCCATTTAACAGCCCTAATGCAACCATAAGCGCAGCTATAGAATTTTTGAACAAAAGCCATTAAGCTGTCATAGGTGCAAATAGATTTCAGCTCCACCATGCACTGGGAGGAAAATCTTTATGTAACCATGCATGCAACCCCAAAAAGAAATTCACCGCATTAATGCAGCATGGCGATAAATATGATGACTGCAGTGGCGGATTCAAGAGGGAGGGTGGATGCATCTCAAAAATGGTGAAACTTTTGCACAAAATGCATCATTTTTGCTTAAAATGTCCAAAAATTTTCTGGGGAGGGGGCAAAGTTCCCTCCCCACACCCTCCTACCCTTCCGCTCTCCAAGTTCTGGATCCGCCGCTGGATGATTGTACTGACAGCAAGCATAAGAAAGAATTCTGAAGCCTTTCTTATAATATTGTCTCAGTTTTTATCTGAAGTATAACGCAATACATTAATGTCTGTCATATTATACATCATTTCCAGTGATGTCATCAAGGACTTTGTGCTCGAGGACAAAGATAAGGCCAGGGACACGGGACCCGAGGATGAGGACAAAGACTTACAAAAATAGCAAGGACGAAGACAAGGACAAGGATTAAGAACTTAGAATCGAGGACGAAGACAAGGACTTGAAGCCGAGGACAAGGCCGAGGACTTGAGACCAAATTTAAGGCCAAGGCCAAAAAACTCAAGGTCAAAACAAATTACATCTACAGATTACTGTCAACTGGGGTGACTTCAGTAAGATTTTGCACACTCTGAACGTTATTAGCAGGAGCATCCACTCCACTGACCGGTGGAGGCAAATGCCTCCTGGAAAAAATTGGGAAAAAGGTGAAAAAAAGAAAACTGGGGGAAATTTTTTTCGATGGCAAATTGCATAAAATACCAAAATATGCATAAAAAATGCGTAAATTCCGCAATGCTCCAAGCCCCAATGTTCAAATTTGTGGTGCCATCATGCTGTTTTGCTTTTATTGTTTAAACTGCACTGAATTTGGTCAGTTAATTCTTTGCAAAATAAGTAAAACTGTTCCCACCAGATGTCATATTTAACGCTAAAATGCACCAAATTCAATTTCCGCTGGGGCTCCGCCCCAGACCCCACTGGGAGAGCTTACAGTGCTCCCTCAGACCTCCTAGATTCAAGAGACCCTACTTTCAACGGGAATGGACAGAATGAAAGAAAAGGAAAGGAAAGAGAAGGAAAGAGCAGTGGCGTAGACAAAGGGGAATGATTTAGGCCCCCAATCCTCCAGACAAGACATAAGCATACGTTTACGTCTCATATGTCTCTCGTTTTATTTTACAGGTAGTGACGTCAAAAAAGTCTGCACAAAATATTCTTGCAAATGTATTAAAAAAACAAGGAAGAAGTATGCAACAGGCTGATGATTAATACACAAGAAAACAAAAATATTGCAGCAACTGCAACTTTACCACAACAATGGTTATAATCAAATCAATTCAATATACACGGTGTATGTTACAAGATTTCTGTAAATTTCATCTACAACAATGCAAAAATACAACAAATAGCTACACAACTCACTAGCAAGCAAGCATTTTAGAAAATGATAAGATGCATTGTTGCAGCAATGCCTTAAAACAAAATTCACAGTTATTAAGCATCTAACACGTAGATTAATTTGGCACATGGTAAAATTCTGAAAACAAATTAAAAACAAAACTGATCCAAACAGTGCTGTAACAAGCAACAGATAAACTCAAAATGCTCAAGCAAGAAGCTTTAAAAATTAAAAAGAAGCAGATTCTAAGAGTTAAACAAAAAACATACTACAATTGATTAGTTCAAAAATAATGCCATTAAGACCATATACATTCATAAAAAAGTCAAAAGTGAATGCATTCGAAAAGGGTGTTATTTCAGCAATAACCATTTAGCAATTTAAGTTAAGTTATTAAAGACGAAGATTGCAGAATTTTACTATCTGTAGTTGACGACGCTTTTAAAACGGACTGAAATACTGGAAAAAGTGTAGTATAATCAACTGATAGTAACTGAAAAGAAATTCAAAGAATGGTTATAAGATTGTGTAAATAGTAAAATACGAAAAGATGCATGGATCCGACTGCGTACCAAAGGTGTTAAAGCTAGAAGTGTGCTTAAAGGTTTGGTCACATGAAAAACAAAAAAAAACATTTGCAATAAATGTTATTCATCTCGAACACTTGTTGACCAAAATGCGGCAGCTACATGCAAAATAAAACATTTCTTGCAAACGCTTTTATTTATAAGTAATCACAGCCTATCTAAAGTGTCCAAGATAGTGAAATATTTTGCGACGTTTGCAAAAAAAAACGTTTTACAACCATAGTATTTCATAGGAAGAGACCACCGATTTGCTAAGTACTAACAGCAGGGCTTGAAGTGGAAAAAAATAAGTGCTGGTATGGTAGCTTTGCCTTCCTTCCCTTCGTCCTTTCAAACTAGTGCTATTTTGGACACTGATCGATGCAAACATCAGTGACCAGTTGCCTAAAATGTCACAAAATAGCCCGCAAATCATACCAGTATGACTTTTCTCAGAAAAGAAGTGTTGGTATGTTTTCCAAGGAAGTGCCGATATGCCATACTGGTCCATACTGTCCCACTTTGAGCCCTAACTAAAGAGATAGAAAAGCAAGGTGTGAAAGTGTGAAAAGTCGCTACATATTACACAATAATGATGTAATAAACAAACCACAGTCAGTCTGAAAGTGGAAATGGCACGCATAAATTTCTAGGACATAAACGGCAGTGGCAAAACTTTTACGTCATGGTAAACTAGAGAAATCTGATGCTGATGTTGTTAATTATCCAAGCGGCAGATTACTATCGACTGGATGCATTGAACCGAAGTCTGATTCAGACTGGGTAGGCAAAGTGATGAAAGTTGATGGGAGACAGAAGGAACTAGACCAAGGAAGTCTGACAAAAACTTCATAAGGAAAGTCTTGTCAGGATACATGGGACAGGAATAGTGAAAACTGAAAATTGAAAATCAAAGAAAAAAAGTGGCTAATGTAAAACCGGCTACTTGAATGATGTATTGATGCAGATATTTTAATGTTAAAAAGTCAGAGTAGGAGACTGGTGACCTCAAGTGTACACGTTAATGGGTTAGTGTGTAAGTAAGTAATTAAGTAAGTAGTTTATATAGTGCATTAACCATAATAACTTCGAAGGCGCTTGGTGCGTTAGTAGAACGGGAAGTAAAAGTATTTTAGACGTCATTTGAAATGACATAATGGAAGCAAAAACGTTGGACAAAAACAGTGGCTAGATAAAGCGACGTCACGAGCAAGAATTAAAACACGAAGAAAAAAGCTGAAGACAAGAACAGCTGGCAAAAAAGACCGTTGTAAACTCACTGCCAGCCGAGTTTTTGACCGAAAACAAAACGTACGTAAACAGAGAAAGCGATGATGTTATTGCGCCGGTAAGATTGGATTTATCTAAAATTATGTAAACTAGAACCAGCAGCGTTGTGGGTCCAAAAAGTACGCAGGGCAAGAAGTTGTAAATTTCAGACAGACAGCGGAAGACCCCCCTGTAAATTTCAGAAAAAATTCCAACAGACAGCTGCAAATTTCCAACAGAGGAAATTGTGGGTGATCAAGATTTCATTTTGGGTCCTAAATTTCCTCCTCCAAAACAAGGGTTCTCAGCCTCAAATTTTACATTTTTTGACTAAAATTTATTGGACAGGAAAAAGATTTTCAGACAATTTTCTGACATCCAAAAATTTAGGGTGGGCAACTGCTGCGTCCCATCCTGCCCCATCCCACAACACCACTGACTATATCATGATGGTACTGGGCAACACGAGATGGCAGACTCATGCACGTGCGCTGTACACAACAGAACAATAGGCTCACACCATACAACATTGACGATAGAGATATAGTCACACAATCTGCGTCGATATTCAAGCCATATACAATCACATCACTGAGGCAGTGCCATGCTTTACAAACTGCCATGACCACATGCCGGCTGAAAAGCCACAGAGTCAGAGTTCACTTGAAATAATGTTCACATGTAAAGAAGTCACACTCAGTGGTCAGTAGTCAAAAAACAAAATCCCCCTGAAGATGGAGTACTTCTTTTACAAATTAGTGAAATTACAATATTAAAGCGGTTTTTACATAAAAATTATTCAAAATGCAGGTGTCAACTTAAGCACATGTTCTCTGTGTGGTAAAAATTCAGCAAAATTAAAAAATAATAATTTACCTTCGTGTAAACAAGATGCATAGTAAAAAAGCGCTAGGCCAAAGATGTTAACACGTTAATGTTACAGCAGTTTTACAAACAAATTATATAAAATACAGGCATCCAGTTACACTCTGCATGGTAATAATTTAGCAATTCAAAAAAGATCTTTACTACATGACAGTATAAAAGTGCTAGGCCAAAGCTGTTAACATGGCCACAGCAAACCAACTACAGTTTTACAACCATGATCATAGTGGTCATACCATGGCACTGCCCCGTGATCTTTGAACAGAAATGGTTCGCACAGAACTAGACAACATCAACTACTGTAATAGCGTATGCGGTCTGCCTAAACGCCGCAGATCAACCACATATCCCACTAATTGCCTCTCAGTGACTGCAACTCAGTAACTGTTGTATGGGTGGGTGGTGGATTATGGCAGCACAGATCAGCGCATATCAGCTAAAGTCAATAAAATAGTCTAAGTTAGTGATCCGCAGTGATCTGCAGCACCACCAACTGATCTGCCATCATAAATATAAGCAATTTGTGGGATCTGCACCGATCTGCGGCGTCGACGCAGACCACAATGTCAGCGCACTGAAGACATCTGTCCGTTGGTCCGCTATTTCTGGACCTGAACCAGCACAAGTCGGAAGTTGATGGTCTTCGCAGCCAGCAGCCGGTTGCACTCCGACGTCTTGGTCAGTGGAAATGCATTGTACGCCGACTCCGAGGTCTCCGGCCCAAACTCAAACTCATAGATGGCCGGGGACAGCGGGGCATCACCAAATGGCCCGGGGAGGGTGAAGTAAGAGATGGACAGAGGACCAGCTGGCTTGCTCTTGAGTACCAGTTGATAGCTGATGCTGCGGTTGATCATCTGCACCGGGTTGTCCTGGTTGTCGTTGACGCGAGCCTTCAGTGACCACTGGTACGAGTAGGCCGAGAAACGCGACGACTCGTAGTACAGCTTTGGTATGAAGTCGTCTGTCCGGTACGGACGCAGCTGGATGTCTACGAGAACAATACATAGAGTGATATACACAAAAATGCAGACAGACAGACAGACAGACAGACACAGTCACAGTCACAGTCACAAGCAGACGCACTGGGAACTGAGTTGACTTCTACTAGAGCTTCAGTACGAAGTCCTCGTCTGTCTAATAAAGGATGTCTGAGAACAATATGTTGAGTGATACAAACACAGAGGGACAAAGATCTCTACAGAAACAAACACACATGGACTGACTTGACAACTCCCATCACATCCCAAACACATTCAGAAATACAGTCACCTTTACAATACGGAAAATTACCTTGCAACTCCCGCATTCGAAAGCTGACCGTATTTCACATGGTAGTGCAGTAGATGTTGGCCCACCATTCCAAAGTGCCGCCATTATGAAAGGCTACCATGACTAGGTATTGGTTTAGGAATAGAATACGGTTAGAGTTTGAGTCAGTGTTAGAGTTAGGTTAGCATTTAATAAATATGGTTTCATCGTCATCTAAAACAGGTTTTTGGCGGCTCTTTAGATGGAGGCCCTTGGAATGGCAGACCTAAATCATGCAGTAATGCGTTTGGGGAGTGATGGAATCATTAATGATCACTTAATTGCACATTTGTGACAAAGTACAATGGCAAGAGAATTTTGAAAAAAGCTCAGCATTTGATGCAGTTATTATGATAACTTAGCAGCTTACTTTTTGCTAAACAACTCTAAAAACAGCAGCAAACAGCAATCACTTACACTTGATCCAATAATCTCTTGGTAATAAACTACCACCATAACTAATGAAATTCATACACATGTTAGCTTGCAAATAAAAATAGAAAGTTAACTGCAAATAAGTAGAAACTCAAAACTAGAAAGCAGTAACACTCAAGCTGAGAGCTAAAGGTTAATAAACAATGTTAATCAATTACACAGAGACAAGAAATGGAAAAAAAATAACTTCTGCGTCCAACTGCCATACCGGTAATGACGACCTTCTCACAAGACATCAAATCTAAAATCTGCTTATACATCTTCGCTTCCTCGTTACGCTGCTCTTCAATGCCACGCAGCGGTTCAATCAATTCGGCTCCGGTCTTGTGCGGCTGGGCACAGGATGACTCGTGCGCTGACAGTTTGTGATATTGTCCGGTCCACTGACAGCCAAGCCGCGTGTATGGACAGCGAACCAGCCTGGAGTACACAAAAACCGGCAGCAGCTAATCAGAACAGAGCCGAAGCGACGACGCAGCGACGGAACGCCAACACGGGGACCCCAGTTGGATCAGCCAGGGAAGCAGGGTTGTACATCAACTGTTGGCATTCCCTCGCTATTACACACATTTGAAACTATGCTACTAGGACCATTTTCACTAATGTACAGACTCACCTTACACTGACCGTGGGTTTGGTACCAGCTTCCGAGAGAGAGCGACCGTCCCTCGCTCACTGCTAACACAAATGTAATCATCACCGTTGGTCACTAAAGCTCTCTACACGAAGTGCTCAGACAGACAGACACATGCAGCATAATACAAGCCAACTAACAGCATTTTCTACCGCAACTGGCACAAGAAAACACCAAATACTGCTAAGCAAAGGCAATCAGTTAAAATGGAGTGAAATTTATCGTTTCTGAAAGTGTCTATTAACAACAATGTGCATTTAGGACATGCAACAAATTACTGGAGACGTTCGGTTCCTACAAAACAAACAAAACACATGTTACTAATGGCAAGGATGCAAATGCAAAGCGGAGCATAAAAAGTGAGACAAAAATGCTTTACATCGACTATGCCACAGGAAACGATTAACCTTGGTCACTGCAGTAAAAACTGAGTTAAGTGTTCAAACATGACCACCACTCACTGCAGTGATCGTATCTAATCGTTGCTAACGTGGTCAAAGTAATGCATGTATATCACACTTTTTATGCACCACCCGAGATATATAACCAACGGGTAATATTGATATTACCAATTAACAAAACGGAAGGACTAAACTCAAATGAATATGCTGACTATAAGAGATATAAATTAAAAATAAAGGAAAAATCATTAACAGAAGCTTATCGTAGATAAAAATCTACAAACAGAAAAACCATATTAAGTATAAAGAATAAAGTTTTACCTTTCAATAACCGAATACTTAATTAAAGAACAACAAAAGAAAAAGGAGAGAAATAAGATGACATTACACATATACCAGCTGTGAATGAAAGTAACAGCAGAACCATCTTACAGTCACCACGTTTGCCACCTGCCCACATATGAGTCACGTGCCCCATTTACAAGATGAAACTGGCTCTCTCTGGTCAAACCAGCTTGACAAGCTTGAGCGAACATCAAACAAACATCAAGCACTTACCGAACAATCATCATGCCAGTTCCAGTGTACAGATTGCAATGGCATTGCAACTAGCATCCCTCAAGCACACATCAAACACTACACATTGAGCTGGCTTAATATGTGCATATCGAAGCAGCTTGATGAATGATTATCATCATGTTTGATATTGCAAACATTCACTACATCACTCACCACTGATTAGCCAAGATGGCACTCACTATTCATAACGCTAACCCCAACCTTAACCCTAACGCTAACCAACTCTGCCAAAACTCAACCACATTCCTAACCCTAACCCTGATTCTAATGCGATTTCAGCTGATCTGTGGTGATCTGTGGTGTTTAGACAGACCGTCAATCAGTGCTTGACATGTGCCTGACAAATAGTTGCTGCTAAATGCTTGACAAACTATGCCATTGCAATCTATACACTTAACTGGCCGGACACATGCTTAATGAGTGCTTGATGTATCGAGTGCTGGTTGAGCAAGCTTCATCATGTAAATGGGAGTATTACTGTGACTGACAAAATCATGCGGCCAAGTTATAATGTGCATGCCAGTAAAATAAATGTTGGCCACCATAAATAACACCTCAAACACTGATTACTCTGTTCTGATAACCTGCACATCATTAATTCAGCTGTAAGCAGCAGTGGGAAATAGATTCATCTCGAGAGCCATCACTAATACCACAGGTGGACCGAGAGCATGACCAACATTACCAAAACCAAGCAGAGACCAGGACCTAGAGTTAAAAAAAACGCATAAAAACGAAAAAAGCAAATTAACCTTCACAGAAAGTTTAACTTTTATGAAATACAAAAAAAAACAAAAAAAAACAACCTAAACCTAAAATTGTAAGAACTGCCGATTATAATTGTGCATATGTATCGATAATGGCAGTTCTAATAATCTTCCCTGTTTTCCTCCAGACAGTCATCAATCTCATAATGCTGTCTACTGGAGGACAGGGGGTGCTAAACATTATAGGTATAAATAACCGCATGTTGCAAGTTTGAAAGCAAACAGTAATAAGCCAATAAGTTTCAATCTACCATGTCAAGATTGCTGGAAAATCAACATCAGACTGATAACAGGAGAACAAAATTTGATACCAAGACATTGAAACTTATCTACCGCAGATGACATAGTGGCAAATTCCATCCCACTGTGAAAAGTGGGATCGAAAAGCATAGATTCTCTCACCTGTTCTCATCAAATTGCATCAAAATATCAAAAAAAAATTATGGGAGTAACACCCAGCACACCCACAAATGCACTTTCACCCCGAAAATGCACCAAACTACATGACCAAGTCCAAAAATCAAATTTAACCCTAACCAAGACCAATACAACACTACAGTGCATTTTTATCTCAAGACTACAGTCTCACGACCAAGAAAATAATCTCAACAGAACACAATGTGACAGCAAGAGGAACTGCGTACAATGCTGCAATGTTTCTAAAACAATCTTCCGACATTCTGAGGTGCAGATGGCAAGCGTGACAAAGTAAGACAGGATCTGCTGTTAACTCCCATTATTTCCTCTTCATCACCACCAAATGGCAGCATCTTCCTTCTGTCACACACAGAGACAAACACACAGAGAAACAGCAGCAGCAGTAGTTGATGGTGAAATGTAGTCCTTTGTCCAGTGTCCAGCAACAGATGACCGGCAGATGATGACCACATGACGATATGTCGTTGACGAATCATCGGTGAAAAATGGTGATTGCAATCCTGAGATTGATTTCTCAATCTCGGGATCTGGGATTTTAAAAAAGTGTAATTCCAGGATCCCATCTTCGGGATTTGGCTTATACATTAGTCATTATATAGTATCCATTAGAGTAACTCTACAAGATTTGATTCATACATAGGATGCAGTAGGTCCCTACTAGTAGGTACATGCAAATGGTAAAAAGTGACTGACTGTCAAAATCCAAATTACAGTGCACAGCAAGAACTCGGGATACGGGATTGGTGAAAAAAGCCAGTTGATATCCAGGATTGCAATCACTAGTGATGATGCAGTGGCAGGTGGCGAAACTTCGAAGTGCTGATGAGTGAACTTCAACGACAATGTTGATGACGTTGAACATCACAGACACCGACTGTTGACAGACTGCAAAGACACCGGTCATCACATAATGAGACACCACTAACTGTACTAGTACATCATACAAGTAATAATGACTGATAACATCTACTATGTGATAGACTGATGACGAGGCAATGGCCTACGAACCTGTCGAGGCACATCTCGACCTCGTGCCTCGGTAACATAGAGCGTGGCAGTGAACGTGCACAGAACTGGCACAGTGCCGGTAGCTCCGAGATTGCTTTCTCCACAGCGAGATTGCGACTGCACAGGGTACGACTGATCTCTGTACGACAACCGGGACATGTTGCGGTCTCGTCTTTGAGTCGTGAGTCAGCCAGCAGATGTGACAGACAGCTGGCGCACATCAGATGACCATTGGTGCACTACACAGACACACAGACAATGTGACAGACAGGCACAGACAGACAGACGTGAGTCAGCCAGGAGGTTTCACAGACAGCTGGCATGCACAACATTACTCAACTCTGAAGATTTCAGCATTATTGGAAAAGAAGAAGAACAGCAATTGTTGGTACACTACACAAACACACAGAAAATGTCTTTTGTACTCTTGAATACATGGTGAAAAATCAGCAATGAACAGAGAACAGAACAACAACACAATCTACTGCTGTCAGCTCAGATATGCACCAGACATCTGACGTCTGAGACAGAAATACCGAAAACGTAAATTCTAAGATGAGATCAGCGATCTTAATGTAGTTATATTACTAGCTTGAGATCGGCTGTTCCGTTAGTTGTCATCACCCCTCCAGCGTAATAGCGCTAGGGCACATGCACAGTGACAGACATGCACAGACATGCGCCCTGATTCTTTCTGAGACTTTGGCGCTTTATAAATCATTTAGTTACTTACTTACTTACTTACTTACAGTGGGCGACGGCTGTCAATAGCTTGCAGATAAAGGTCATCACTGCTGTGCTGAATGTTTAAAGCCCTAACTAGCCTATAATGTCGCGAGGCAGGCATTATGCAACCTACTATCTTATTTATTGCACTTTAGGAAGGCCTACAGAAAAAATTAGTGATCGAAGCATAATGACAGTCTATTGGCCTGATCTTAGGCTATTCTAGAACTTTTAGCTGGCATGAGATCTTACACAGGGAATGTTAATCTGGATTCTGGAGTGACAGTTTTGAGTGCTAATTAGAGTGCTAATTTAGAAACCTGGAGTGACTACAAATATCCTGCAATTTGACAGCGATCTCATCAGTGTCATTTTCTACAACAAGATAGCGATCTCCTTGTAGAATCATGTCTACAATGAGATTGCCGATCTTAGGATGATGATAGGCCTAGTCTAAAGTATTCCAATCTTATTCTAGAATTCCCAGTCAGCACAAAACACAGTGATTGATCTGGTCCACCATTCTACAAAGCTCAAATTCCATGACGATATCATCCGAGCATTATTTTCTAGAACGAGAATGGCAATTTTATACTGTAGAATAATTTCTACGATGAGACTGCCAATCTCATTTTAGAACTGTCGTCTAGCACGAGATCGTACAGAGGGAGTGTCATTCAGTGGCAGAACAGCCAAGCTGACCAATCACAGGACCTGATCTGTGGTGATCTCATCCTAGCAATTCTGCTGATGCTTACGGCGAGAGCACCAATCTCATGCTAGCACTAACCTACCAAAAAACAATTATTATAGTGCAAACACAATTGTATGCCTGTGTCATCTGCATTAGCTTAAACTACATATTTCTTTATATATGCTGCGAGTGCATTCTTACAGCTGCATCTAACTACTTCCAAATTCCGCTGAGCGCTCACTGGATGTTTAGCAAATAGCCAAACTATTCCATATGTAAAGTTCCTGAAACATTTACATCACTCTGTTAGTGTTACAGTGTGTGTCAACTTGCTTGACACTGCGTTCGTGATACAAACGGCAGAATTTGCGACAGCGAGAGCATATCTAAAATAGCACAGACAGACAGACAGACACTTGCCTGGAACATAGATAGCCCAGGCACGTCCAAGCAGACTGCACAACAGAGAATTCCACTCAAGCGCTCTTCCAGCTTGGATTCCAGCGTGCCCTGTTGTTGATCTTTGTTGTCAAACTTGCAACGCTTCGGCGCCGGTTCCAAGCTGTCGATTGTGTCAGTTGTGGTGTTTTCGGAACTGTCAGCTGCCTGGCGACTTTGCGAAGCGCTGACAGCAGGACTCACAAGTGCAGGACTGTCCGCCATCTTGGTTGTTTACATTCGCCCGTGAACAGCTGACTGACGATTGATGCGTCACTCACTAGTCAGCCAATCACGCCGCGTCTACGCCTGACCTTCATCGAGCGACGAGCGTACACTGAGCTATATTTAGAACGTGCGTACACACGGAATCAGTGAATCACGCATTCCCAGCACTCAGCAGCTTGCAGCTTCCTTCACTCAGGCATTTTATCTCCCAGTCTGCACTCTGCATTCTGCTAGCACACCTGTCACTCTGTCGTTCGCACACTGATCCGAAATCTGAATAGCTGGAAATATGAGGCAGTTCTCAATCCAGTTGGCAACAAGCCCTTTGACGCCATGTGCTCGAACTTTATTCATCAGTCTTGCATGAGGAACCTTGTCAAAGGCCTTTGCGAAGTCCAAAAATATAACATCCTCTGTGACTTTATCCAAGAATGTCAAGAGATTACTCAGACAAGATCGCCCTCGAAGGAAACCGTGCTGTGAATCACGAATCAGCTGATTCTTAACAAGATGATCTATAATAGC
>Ga0209367_1002103_pt1 | contig 25833 bp, 16 predicted proteins | sample WorMetLIZISLAND2_FD_187412 | JGI IMG/M metagenome (GOLD analysis project Ga0209367, IMG submission 187412) | Marine gutless worms symbiont microbial communities from Max Planck institute for Marine Microbiology, Germany - Olavius geniculatus... ... | reverse complement strand
TGGGTCAGAATACGGCTTGCCAACCAGCTGAGACCATTGGCTGAGCGGCAGTAAAACCAAATTCAGAAAATATGAAGCATTCATTATTGCTTGCGCTCCAAAAATGTCGATTCCAGCAACAAACCGTTGAGAATTGGCCGCTGGGGTCTACACGATTGCCGGGATTGTTCAAGGCATAAATGTAGCGGTGTAATGTTTGTGGCTCGAATTGATTGGCTGAGGCAAGATCAGCAGTCAAAAAGCGACCGATTCCGGGATGATAATAGCGGGCCCGCAGATAGTATAGTCCGGTCTGCGAGTCAAATTGCTCGCCACGAAACAGATATGGATTCGATGACGTCCCAACATGCTCACTTAGGGCACCAAATCCTTCATAGGTATAACTGTCCGTTAACAGGTCGTTTTCATCTATTAAATGCCGGACACTTCCCTGACCATCGTAGAGATAATATGCCGGGCCAAAACTTTTTTCTGTCTTTATCAAATCAGAACCATAGACATAACTAGCAACCAAAGATCCATTAATATCTTTTTCTTCTAGCACTTGTGCATAGTGTCTATTTTTGTCGACTAGATAATCCGTAAATACACCATTAACAGTGTAACCCACTCTTATTCCATCCACGTCGTAAGTGTACTGGATTGCCATGTCCTGGGTTTGCACAGATACGAGTCTGCTTTCATAGTCGTAAGTGTATGTAATCGTACCCAAGGCATCGGTTCTGGTTAATAAACTACCGTTATTGTCATATGTGTAGGTAATGCCATTTTCCGAAAGCAATCGGTCGTTAGCATCGTAAGTATAGGCTGCCGTGCCGCTGGAATTAGATCTGCTTAATCGGTTGCCGACAGGGTCATAGATATACGATATGGTCTCATTGCCTAGCAGCGGATCAAAAATATCCTCCTTTACCAACCTGTATAGTTCATCGTATGTGTAATCGACTGTCCGACCGGTGTTTTCCTGTATCCGTAAACGGTTGCCGACCGGCCCAAGCGTATAGGTGTAACTGGAAATCAGACCGGTTCCGGATCTCATATTTTCCAGTTGTGTTAACCTGTTTAGCACGTCGTAGGTATAGTAGGTGATGATTCCATTTGGGTAGGCAACGCGCTTACGGTTGCCCATATTGTCATAGTTGTATGTAGTATTGCCGCCATTTGGGTCGATGACAGTTTGGAGTCTGTTCAGGTCGTCGTAGGAGTAGGTTGTAGAGAGAAAAGGCGAATTGACTACTATCCGGTTACCTCGGGGATCATATGCATATGATATGAAGGAACCATTGGGATCAATTCTTTCAATTAATCTGCCCCTTTGATCATAAGCAAAGGTTGTAATGCCTCTCGAATCTGTTACAGATTCAATCTGTCCATCCAGTGTATAAGTGTATAAGACAACGGTTCCATCAGGATAGTTTATGCTGCTTCGCCGATTTCGAATGTCATAGGTATAGTTTGTAGTGTGCCCATTGTAATCTGATTTAGTGATCAAACTCCCGACAGGGTTGTAGACCATGGTTTGGTGCATGCCAAGAGGCAGCGTTTTCTTTATGGCTCTACCGAAAAGATCATATTCCCAGGTGGTAATACGCCCATTGGCATCGGTTTGAGAAAGCCGATTTCCAATCTCGTCATATTCGAAGGCTGTAATCTGACCCAAAGGATCAATTATCTGCGTCAAATAGCCGCAATCACTGTAACCATATGCAGTGGTTCGTCCATTTTGATCTGTTCTCGATGCGATTCGACCACGGAAATCGTATGTCTGTTCGTCCGAACTGCCATCAGGGTAAATACTTCGAATTCTATGACCTTTGGCATCATATTCATACGAATGGATATGACCATTGGGGTATTGAACGGAGATAACCCGTGATGCGGCATCGTACATGTTTCGGGTATTATTCCCAAGGGCATTGACGATGGATACTCTTCTTCCGGCGGCATCATATGAATAGCTCGTGGTGTTGTCATTTTCATCTGTCTTGGTAATCACTCTTCCAACGGCATCGTATGCACTTTTGGATGATGAACCATCCGCATAAATCGTCTGAACTCTCCGTCCCAGTGGATCATATACATACCTGGTAATATTTGCATTCTGATCGATTTGGGTAATGCGGCGCCCCTCGGCGTCATAGCCATAGCTTACAAAAGAGCCGTCTGGATAAGTAATCAGGGTGAGCATACCAGTCGGCCCATAAGTGTAGGTGATGCGTCGGCCGAGTTTGTCAGTGAAGCCTTGTCTATTACCCAGCTCATCATATTCGATGGTCGTGGAAAAGCCATCAGCATAATTCGTCCCGGCCAGTCTGCCTTCACGGTCATATTTGTACTCTGTGGCCATTTCCTCCATACCGGAAGATACCGATCGGGTGACAATCTTTAAAGTTAGATTGCCGCTGGCATCATAGTCATATCGCGTTTCTGCTCCACAGAAATTTATCTGCCTGGTCAGCCAACCAAAGGAGTTGTATTCGTATCTTTTCGTAATTCCATCCGGATCGGTTTCCAGAATTCTGTTTCCACCGGCATCATAATCATAGGTCCAGGTTTTGCCGAGGGGACCCTTGGTTGTAAGCTGATTTCCCTCTACATCGTAAGTATTTGTAGTCGTGTTGCCCAAAGGATCGCTTGTGGTGAGTATCTGGCCTCGCGTGTTATGCGTGTATGAAGTCACATTTCCGAGCGGGTCGGTGAAAGTGAGCAAGTTGCCCTGTTCATCATAGGCATGCTTGGTCGTATTGCCGAGAGAATCAGTTTCTGTAAGCGGGTTATTATTTTCGTCATATGTATAAATTGTGCTTTTTCCCAAAGCATCCGTCTTACGAGTGATATTGCCTCGCTCATCGTATTGATAGACAGTAGTATATCCCAGGCGATCTGTGACAATATCTTGGTAATTATCTATTTCGTGGCTCATCTCGATGCGGTTGCCGTTGGCGTCCGTGGTTGCCACCAATCGGCCGTCGTCGTCGTACTCTGCCGTGAGGGCCCTTACGTCGCGGGCATCGATGATGTTGACGAGATTGTGGCCGCTGTCGTAGGTGTATTTTGTGGTGTGTGATTCCCGGTCGGTGAAAGCCACAAGATCGCCGTTTTCGTCATAGGCGTACTCCATGGTGTTCCCCATGGGATCGGTGATGCGGAAGATACGGCCTTCGGTGTCCCGGGTAAAGGAGATGCTCTTGCCCGAGGAGTGGACAATGCCGTTGGCGTTGATGGTGAGTTTGTTGCCGTTGAGGTCTTCGATGCTTTCCAGGCCGGTCTGCTGGCTGATGACCATTTTTGTGCCGTCTTTGGCGGTCAGTAGATAGTGGTTCGGATTGTAAAGGGTGTAGCCGTTTAAGTCCTGCAGCTGCCCGTCGCCGGCAGAGAAAATCAGATCAACGGAAGTAATTGGCGCCAGGGTGGAGGTCGTGCCGGGCCGCGGCGTGTAGGACACGGTGGCAAAGCCGCCGGTCATGGTCACCGGATCATCGAAGGCGGCGGTCATTTCGAACACGTCGGTGCGGCCGTCCGGAAACCGCACCATGACCAGCTGGACCCTGACGGGCCTCAACACCCAGTTGGGGGAAAACAGGTTTCCGGTGTTTTTCGCGTACCAGCCCTCACCGGGAACCTGGTTTTCCTGGAGCTCCACGTCCAGGATGTCCACCGACCAGCCCACCCCGAAATCCTGTTTGGTCTTGACCCGGCTGTCGTAGCTGCGGCGGACCGTGATCGGGATGCCCGATACCGGCACCTGCAGATCGGTAAACGTGATGCGGTTGATGCCGGCCTTCAAATTCCCGGCGAATAGGACCCTGCGGGTGACGCTGGCGACGTTGCCGCTTTCGTCCGCGGCCGTCAGGCGCAGGGTGTGAAACCCGTTCAGGGCCAGGGTGGGGTCGATACTGCCCAGCACATCGTCGCTGACACTGCGCGTGCCGGTGCTGAGCGGGGTGAAGCTGCCGCCCAGCGGCGCAACCTCCAGGGTATAGGCCACCAGGGTTTTGTCCCATGCCGTGCCCACGATCTCCGTAGGGCAGGTGACTTCGCCGCCTTCGGCGGGCGTGGTAATGGCCACCAGCGGCGGCCCGTCGTAGGTGAACGTCAGCGCATTGCTGGTCCTGCCGGCGACGGCCACCGTCACCGGGCCGGTCGTCACATCCGCCGGCACTTCGACCGTGAGCTCATCGAGCACACCCGCGGCGCTGACCGCGACAACCGTTGCCGGCCGGCCGTCGAAGCTGACCTGGTTGTCCGCCGGTGTCGGGCCAAATTCGTACCCCCTGATGCGCACCGTGTCCCCGTCGTCACCGAAATCGGGCGAAAGGGCCGTGATGGCCGGGACCTCCTCGAGGGCAAACACGTGGGCGTTGCTGGCCAGACCGCCGTTTTCCACCCACAGGAAGGTAAAGTAAGTCCCCGCCGGCACGGCCGCCGTCAAAACCGTGCCGGAGGCATTCACCGATTCGGCCACAACTTCGGTTCGGTTGCCTTCGGCGTCCGTGAACACGACGATGTTGTCGCCGGCCACCGGGCTGAAACCGCTTCCGGACAACATGAGCAGATCGCCAACCAGCGCTAAAGTATAGGAAATCACGGCCAGCGTGGGGTTCAGCTGCTGCCGTCCCATCAGGGTGTCGAACAGGCGGGAGTGGTCATCATCGTTGAGCCGGCCGTTGCCGAAAGCGCGGCCGCTGGTGCCCGGCTGGGGCGACACATCGGCCAGGACGAGCTCCAGGGAATCTTTGGGCAACAGGGGACCGCCGATATGGTCCGACAGGACTGACTGGTCCAGGATAGTCACCCGCCCGTCGCCGTCCAGATCACCGAGCAGGCGGCCGGTCGCAAAGGCCGTGCCGCCCCGGGTGAAGCTGAAGGCATACCCGTTGGCCACCGTGCCTTCCCGGTTGTGGGCCACCTCGGTTCCGCGCCGGCCGTCGAGGCTTTCGATCCCGATGGTCGCGGAGCTGCCGCTTACCCGGCCCAGGCCCAGCCCGTCGCTGCTGTCCAGCATGGATAAATAGTGAAATTGAATTTCGCCGCTGCCCTCGAACAGGACGACCTGGAATGTCAGCCGTGAGCCGGGGTCGGTCGCCAGCGGAACGTCCTGCCACTGAGCCACGAACTGCCGGTTCGGTGCACTGCCCAGGGTCTGATAGTAAAGCGCACTGTCCGCATTGAGCGCCGGATTCAGATCGTCCCAGAAAGGCGCAATCAACCCATGGGGGGCGGACAGGGACGGTATAGGCAGGTTTTCCGGGATGCTGTGCGGCGAAAATGTCAGATAGCCGTTGGCCGCAATCGTCACCACCCGAAAGAGGGTGCCGTAAAATTCAAAGTTAAACCCCAGCGGAATTCCTGCAATGCTGTCCTCATCGCCTAAAACAAGTGAAATTCCACTGGTTGAGATATCAACAAAATTGCCCGGGGTTCTGTTGGCCGTATACTCAGCCGGATCAGGGGGAGTACCGGCATGCGCTGCGCCGGGCGCCAGCAGATGCTGTACAAGATGAACAGGTGCGCTCAAAATTTCTTTGACAACACCGGCGGGATAACACGGTACGATAATATATTGCCATGCAAACATGAGCATGATGAATTTGCAGATCACCCTTTTATACGCTTTCATACGATTACACTCCATGTATATGAAGCTTGGCGGCTTCATTTGTGCGAGGCGCGGATGTTAAGACTGCAGGTGTTTTGGGATGTCGCTCAAAAAATCGGCTGACAAAATTGGGTGGGGGATTGGCGTTTTTGCTGATATTTATCGTCGATCAAATTCGGATTGTTAACGGCTGAGGTGGGTGAGTGGAATATTGCAAAGAGGTTAAGCAGACAGCAATTGACAATAGGATATATTACGCCAATCAAAGTGAAAATGCGCAGGTCTCCCCCCTCTTGTTGCAGTCCCCCGATTCCAGGCTCCAGCGGAACTCGCTGATTCTATTTAAGTTCCACCATCTATCTGACATCTAAGTGTCGATACCACATCAGTAGCATATAATGCCCTGAATACTTTGCGATATCCATCCCCACGATTACAGCAAGACTTAAAAGATTCGAATCACCTTAGTTGTGATGATCCGGAACTGTTATCTACGAGACTGCCAAGGGCTGATTCACTATTTTAGATCAAGCGAGATTCTGGTGGTGAGCTTTGAATAATGGCGCGTATCGGACCGATTGATTGGGCAAGTGCTGATTCGGTTTGAGATTTCCCCTGGTTTCTCTACCCGCAAGCAATAATTATTCCTGAATATCGAACATAGTAAATTAGATTAAATTTCAAGTGCTTATCGATTTTTACAATTTGATCATGAAGCTGAAATAGGTAAAAGATTTCCGAATGTCTAGTACCTAATATTCATAGATTAATGAAATTTATGTAATATAATACCCCAACCCGGTCGCCGAGTAGCGGTGATCCCGCTATACCGGGGAATTGAAGATTGAATATTTGTGATTCGCCTCAGTATTGAGTTTTCTTTGCCTATGGATAAATTTCTGTTCTTACGTTGAATTTTCGCATAATTTTAAAGTACTCATCGGCATCCAGGTGTGCATCAACATAAGCTGCTGCGATCTCTTCTTGAAGGAACCAGTCCCCAATGCCTTCGATATCTGCAACCGCTAAAAATTCAAACTCTAAAGAAGCACTCTCGCCTGGATCCAGGGCATCAACTGGGAAATTGTGGCCCATGGAATGGATATTCTCCATTTCCGGGTGATAAGGTTTCGCATAGTCAGTTCTTACCACCATAATATATGGAGTTTTGAATCTAATTTTGCGATCTAGTACTGTTACTACAGGCGGCGCAGTATTGGTGAGGGTGAATCTTACAGTGAATTTCTCACCAACATTAATTCTTGCGCCTTCAATTTCAGTAATTTCCTTTGTTAAATAAAGGTACTGAGACAATTCTTCCATAAATTGTTCAAGATCTGCCATTTTATTTTCCTCCTTTTGTGAAAGATGGAGAAAGTCAGTTACTTTTCCAACGCAGATGAAATGTATATTGTATTCTAGTTCCCGGCATCAACTTCCATATACGCCAAAGCTACGCCGCGACAGGTCTAACTTCGCTCTTCGAGGTGCCGCGGGACAAGGCACCCAACAAATTGAGGTGTTGTTGTCAATACAATCCACCAATCATCCATCCATGGCCCTAAATGTCTTATACCCTCCGCTGAGCGACTTCACGGTATAGGCTTTTAGGGGCCCACATAGTAGTATTCGATATACTGCCATGACGCCGGGCCGTTTCCCATTGTAAAGTATCCATAGGAGTTCATAGTATGTTCCCTCATAACCTCCGACGGTAAAAGTTACTGAAAAAACACTTGGATTGCGATTCAATAGGGAATAATTGTAACAAATTGAATAGTTTGTGATTTACTGCCCCCATTGCGCCTGTCAGTATTCCAATTATGACGTGTTTTTTTCATTGTCTTTCCCTCCCCCATAAAGTTTAATGAAAGAAACAAACTCCATGCAAGTCCCTATATGCGTCAATAGGCGTAAACTCAAGGTGAACGGTTTTGGTGCGGTTCTTTTTATTGTGTATACCCATAAGAACGTGCGTTTGGGAGATAGAAAAGCAAAAGCAATGAAATAAAGACAGGATTCGGCCGTAGGTCAGCAAATAGGAGATAGGAATGATTGGATGTTATTCATCGCTGGTGTTGGCTATCAAAGATAAACAAATTTGTCAAGAGTAAATTAGATAAAATTTCAGTTATTTACTGTTGCGGAATATCTTTTTGAAACGCCGAATGTTGTCGATTCACTGGACAGCGTTTGAAACTGATGATTTTTAATATGCTAGTCAAGTATCAAATCCCGTGAGCATGAGCCGATGCGCCGGTGACGGAATCGGAAAGCCGGTTTTGAAACTGTAGTTGGGGGAGAATAGGACAAAAAATGGATAACGATCGACAACTTGGCCGCCTTTTGATATCAGTTCTTGCGCTCATTGCCATTATGGTGTTTATGAGCAAATTGCAACAGGAGGACGAGAATCCCAATTTAGCGGGCGCTGAGTTTATAGTCAGTTGATTCGATGTAGGCGAAGAAGTCCTGGATGGGCTTAAAGGAATCGAACTGGTGAACAGCGGGTACCATGGCTCCAGCGAAACCAACGCTGTTCTGTATAATCCGTCTTTAATTAGCCTTAATCAAATAGAGCAGGCTTTAAAAGGTACCGGAATTTACGTTGGGACTTTAAATTGAAATATCGGGGACAATTTTATCTCCTCCACCACGAATAACCTCTTTGCGTTCTAAAACTCTTAAAAGTCGTACTTGAAGACTAGCAGAGATATCACCTATCTCATCGAGAAATATTGTTCCACGGATGCAAATAAGGTCTGCAATCTTAAGGTGGATCCCCAAAACCTCCCGCCGCTAACGGTTTCAGCAAGACTACCAGCAAAAATCCCAGTATACTGACCGCGGTGCAGATCCAGATGGCCCCCGCATATGCGCCGGTCACGTCAAAAACATATCCGGCCATAACCGGACCCAGCGCACCGCCGAGGTTACCGCTGAACATCGTGACACCGAAAAGCGACCCATGATATTTTATCCCGAAAAATTCGGCAATTAGGGGGGAAAAGGCTGTAAAAAATCCGCCGTGAGCGACACCGTAGATAACGGCAAAGAAGTACAGCATCCATAGGTCGGTTGCAAATTGCAGCCATAAAAGCCCGGCAATCAGAAGAATAAAACAAAAAATGATCACCCTTTTGCTGCCGACGCGGTCAATGGCAATTCCGCTGACAAATCGACCCGCCATGCTCACACCGGCAATTGTAGAAAGCACACTTGCGGCTCGCGTCGGAGAAACATTCATCTCCTGGGCATAAGGTACAATATGCACCATAACGGTCAAGAGGCAAATGAGGATCGCCAGCACGACAGCGCATATCGTCCAGAACTGTCGGGTACGGACCGCCTCGCGCAGAGAAAGACCTTTCGTATCCAAAACCGATCCATCTGTTGACCCGAACGCATCCCCATCGGGTGAGAGGCCCATCTGGCCCGGATCCCGGCGCAGCAATTGAGCGATGGCAACTAGTATGATCAGCACCGCCACACCGATGATGACACAGGAACTGCGCCAGCCGTAGCGAATGATCAGGATGCTCGCCAAAAACGGGATCACCATTTGCCCGAAACCGGTGCCGACTTTAACAATGCCAGTGACGATTCCTCTTTTTTTGACGAACCAGCGGGCGATGGTGCTCAGAGCAATCACATCGACGGTACTCAGGCCAATGCCGAAAATGATCCCAAAGAACAGGTACAACTGCCAGATGGCCTCGAGCCTCGAGATGAGGAAATAGCCCAGGCCGAAAAAAACGCCGGAGACCGTCATCAAAATGCGAGGCCCGAATCGGTCGTTTAATCTTCCGACACCAATACCGAGAAGTCCCATCAGCAAAAAAGCCAGGGATGCGGCTCCGGAGATCGAAGCCCTTGACCAGCCGAACGCATCGATCAACGGATTGAACAATACGCCATAGGATAAATAGGTGCCGATACCAACGGCCTGGATGCCGAAACACGAGGCCGCAATCACTTGACCATATCGATGCTTACCTTTTGAATCCTTACCCATCAGCAGACTTCCTCAACTAAAAAAGTGTTTGCAAAGGCAGTCGCGCATTTAAATGCCAATGTCTTGTATTACAAGATTGGTCAAAATAACAGAAAAATATTTTACCCAAAAAGTTTCAACAATCATAGAAATTAATTAATCCTTGACATATTAGCTGCTGTCTCTTAAGTTTTGGGGGTAAATTTGTTAGGGGTGGCTTATTCAGCCTGAGAACACACCCTTAGAACCTGACCTGGTTAATGCCAGCGTAGGGAAACGCGTGTCGGTAATATCTATCATTGCACATAAAACCGTTTCCCTGGTGGGGAAACGGTTTTTTTGTTTCAAAGACCCAATAGAATAAGATTTTCACCACCAAGACACCAAGACACGAAGTTTTAAATATAAATCTTTTTTTCTTTGTGCCTTAGTGCCTTTGTGGCAAATATTGCAGGATTGAACGGGTTGGAGTATTTATCAACCAGTCAACGAGTCAACCATTTAACTACTGAACGTACAGCGAGGAGACATTATGGCAACTCTACCTGAGAAGGCAGCCGAAAACCTGGCGCTGCTGCGTGAAAAAAAACCGCTGATTCACAACATCACCAACTATGTGGTCATGAATTATACCGCCAATGCACTCTTGGCCATGGGGGCCTCGCCGGTAATGGCCCACGCCCAAAACGAAGTAGAAGATATGGTTTCATTTGCAGGCGCTCTGGTTCTCAACATCGGTACCCTGACCGATGACTGGATCGCATCCATGATCAAAGCCGGCATCAAAGCCTCCGCCGGGAACACCCCGATTATCCTGGACCCGGTGGGCTCCGGCGCCACACCGCTGAGAACGAATTCGGCCAAGCAAATTATTGATCAAGCAAATGTCAGTGTCATCCGGGGCAATGCATCGGAAATACTGTCTTTGCGCCATGAAGACTCGAAAACCAAGGGCGTCGATTCGGTCCACACGGTCGATGAGGCGTCCGAAACAGCCAAAATACTGGCTGACGAACTGCAAACAGCGCTCGCAATTACCGGTCCGGTCGATTTAGTCACCGACGGTCGCCGGGTGGTCCGGGTTTCAAACGGGCACCCCTTGATGGGCTATGTTACGGGTACCGGATGCACCGCAACGACGACCATCGGCGCATTTCTGGCGGTCGACAGCGATCCGGTCAGTGCCACCGCAACCGCCCTGGCCTTCTTCGGTCTGGCCGGCGAAGTGGCCGGTCAAGCCGCATCCGCCCCGGGAAGCTTCATGATTCAAATGCTGGATGCGCTCTACACCATTTCGCCGGAAGCGTTGCGTGAGGGGTGCAAGATAGAAGAAGGTTAGCCGATTACAAATTGGTATAAGGGATAAGGTATAAGGTATAGGGTATAAGGTGTAGGGTTTAGGGTTTAGGGGAAAGGAAACGGCATTCGGTGTTCGGCTTTCAGCATTCGGGTTTCGGTTCACGGCCTGAAATAAAAATCCAAGGCCTATGGAAATAGAAAGCGGGATGGGGCGCAAGCAAGAAGGGCATTGTAAAAGGAGTTTTCACGGAATATCGATTCCGAATACCGAACGCCGAAGGCCGAATACCTTAGACCTTACACCCTATACCATATACCTTTTACCTGTGACTGGTGATATCGAGAATCGAGTATCCAGTATCGAGTATCCAACATCCAGTATCGAGCATCGAGTTTTAAATACCCGAGGGCAGGCACTATGAAGCTTAAAAACATCGATTACTCGCTATATCTCGTCACCGATCGGGGACTGGCCGGGGGGCGACCGACCCTGGATATCGTCATGGCGGCGGTGCAGGGCGGTGTCACCTGCATTCAGCTGCGTGAGAAAAAGTGTTCGACCCGGGATTTTATCGAACAAGCGCTTGCGATCAAAGACTTTCTAAAGGCCCGGGGGGTGCCGCTGATCATCAACGATCGGGTGGATGTGGCGCTGGCCATCAAAGCAGACGGGGTGCATCTGGGTCAAACCGATATGCCGCTGGATATCGCCCGCAAGATTGTCGGAGATTCCATGATCATCGGCATTTCGGCTGAATCGCTTGCAGATGCCGTTGAGGCTGAAAAAGGTGGTGCGGATTATCTGGGCGTCAGCCCCATTTACGCCACACCGACCAAGACCGATACCGCGCCGCCCCTGGGTCTGGAAGGTCTGCGGGCGATCAGGGCAGCGGTGCATTTGCCGCTGGTCGGCATTGGCGGATTGAACCGGGACAATTCTGCGGCGGTGATAGAAAACGGCGGCGACGGAGTGGCCGTCGTCTCGGCCATCGTCGCCGCCGATGATCCCGCCGCGGCCGCCGGTGATTTAAAGTCAATTATCGATGGAGCCCGTAAACCATGACGTTAAAAAAAATCGGGGAATTCGGCTTCATCAGAAAAATCAGCGACGGATGCTTGATCCGGCCCGATAGTATCATAAAAGCCATCGGCGATGATGCGGCGGCCTTTACCACGGATCCGGCCCGGATAGCGTTGATCACCACCGATTTGCTCGTGGAAAGGATCCATTTTTTAAGAGATGCAATCAGTGGCTTCGATCTCGGCTATAAATCGTTGGCGGTCAATCTGAGCGATATTGCCGCTATGGGGGGCACCGCCCGGGAAGCTTTCGTCAGCATTGCGATTCCGGAGGACTGTCCCCTGGACTACCTGGAGGCCGTGTACGACGGGATGAAGGATCTGGCGGTCCGGTTCGATGTCAACATCCTGGGTGGAGACACGACCAGTTCTAAAATCGATTTAATCATCAACGTCGCCGTTCACGGGACGGTTGCCAGAGAGGAAATGCTGTGCCGGGACGCGGCCGAACCCGGCGATGTCATTTTTTCGACCGGCTATCTGGGCGACAGCAAGGCCGGTTTGCACCTGATATTAAACAATATCCCGGCCGACTCGGATGAATGGCGCAACCTGCTGCAGGCCCATCTGTTGCCCGAACCGCATCTGTTAGAGGGACGTTTCCTGGCGCAGCAGCCCGGGGTGAAGGCGGCCATTGACACGAGCGACGGATTGAGTTCGGATCTGGGTCACATCGCTGAACAAAGTGGGGTCGGCGTGGTTTTGTATGCCGATAGAATTCCGGTTTCCGACGATCTCGAATTATTTTGCCGGCAATATCAGTTCGATCCGGTTGAATACGCCCTTTCCGGCGGAGAAGATTACACCCTGCTCGGCACCGTCTCGCCGGGAGAAGCGGATACGGTTGCCGCAAAATTTGAAGCAAAATTTGCCCGCCCCCTGTTCCGGATCGGCGAAATAACGGCCGGAAGGGAAATGAAGATGGATTACCCGAACGGCACAACCCGGTCCATCGAACCATCCGGCTGGAATCATTTTAAAGATTAGGGTAGGAATTGGGGAATTCAGGGATTGAGGGATTTAGGAATTGAGGGATTTAGGAATTGAGGGATTCAGGAATTGAGGGATTCAGGAATTCAGGAATTGAGGAATTGAGGGATTTAGGAATTGAGGGATTGAGGAATTCGGTTCCATTTGAAATTGACAGAGCGACGTGTGGGGTCGTAGCTCGAAGAGCGAAGCCCTAAGCGATTCCTTCATTCGTCAATAGTCATTAGTCAATAGTCATTTTCTTGGTCCCGGTCCTGTCCGGTTAAGGAATCAACATGAACAGCTCAAATGACAAGCGAAAATATCACAGAGTACTGACCATTGCCGGCTCCGACTCCGGCGGCGGTGCCGGAATTCAGGCCGACTTGAAGACCATGTCGGCCATCGGGTGCTACGGCATGTCGGTTATCACGGCCTTAACCGCCCAGAATACCCAGGGCGTCACCGCAATTCATCCCGTTCCCCCGGAATTTGCCGCCGAACAGATCGCTGCGGTGTTCAGCGACATCGGCGCGGACTCCGTTAAAATCGGAATGCTCTATTCGGCGGAACTCATCGAAGTCATTGCATTACAGCTAAAGAAATATGGCGCCCAAAAAATCGTACTGGATCCGGTCATGGTTGCTCAGAGCGGGGATAAGCTCTTGCAGGACGACGCCATCCAGGCGATCCGGGAACATCTCATGCCCCTGGCCGATGTCGTGACCCCGAATATCCCGGAAGCCGAAGTATTGACTGACCGCGGCATCACCGGAATGGAAGACATGCAAATCGCAGCCCGATCATTAGCCGCCTGCGGCAGCCGCAGCATTCTCATCAAGGGGGGGCATCTGGAGGATTCCGCAAGCACGGACCTGCTCTATCTGAAAAACGAAAACCGCTTTATCCGGCTGGAAGCTGAGCGCATTGCCAGCCGCAACAATCACGGCACCGGCTGCACCCTGTCGTCTGCTATCGCCAGTTTTATGGCCCGGGGCGAGGATATCGAACAATCCGTCCGCCAGGCCAAAACCTACATCCAGGATGCCATCCGGGCCGGTGCCGACTATACGATCGGGCACGGCCACGGACCGGTGCACCATTTTTTTGAATTCTGGAAATAGCCCGTGGGCCCTGTCCGCCTGCTTAAAATCTTTAAAGCAACGAACCACGAAATACACGAAATACACGAAAAGTTAAAAAATAAAATGGGTTGATCTTTCGTGTATTTCGTGTGATTCGCGGTTCGAATAAATGGTTTTTTAGTTTCCGGCCCTGGGTCCTACCCCATCAGTTTGTAATAGAGTGCTGATGATACTGCCCAGATAAGCACCAAAACCGTGGCAAATGCGCAGTGGCCGGCCAGCAATCGATGGAAGATGTTTTCCTTTCTTTTTTCCTGATAGCCCAATAAAAAACCCAGGCCGATTCCAGCGACAATCCCGCCGCCGTGGGCCCAATTATTGATGTTTAATCCGGGAACCATTCCGATGATAAAAAGAAAAACAACCCAGACAGCAATTTGCTGGTAGAGCGCTCTCCCATAAACCCCTCCTCGGCTTTTGCCATAATAGATTACAGCACCTACCAGACCGCAGACCGAAGCCGATGCGCCGATGGTCCAATCTATGCCTCGCAAATAGGAAATATAGTATCCAAAAACACCGCTAAGCGTATAAATGGCAAACATTCGATGCAATCCGAACTCTCTGCTAACGATGAGGGCTAACTGGCGGAAAGCGACCATATTCAATAAAATATGCAAAATCCCGCCGTGAAGATAATTGGCTGAGATTATGGTCCAATAACGATGGTAATCTTGAATGGGTATCAGGCCGGTGGCCCCCAGCAACATGATGCTTGAATCTGAGGGGGAAAGAAAAGTAAGCGGGTTGAGCGATAAAACGGCGGCTTTGGGATTGAATAAAATAGATAATATGTACAATGCCGCGTTGACCGCAATAACCGCCTTGATCATCTGGTTTGGATCGTGCAGCCCCCGGGTCCAGGCGTTGTTTTTGTACCATGAACCCGGTTTGGCGGTTCCGCAGAAAGGGCATTTGGATTCGGATGTGCTAATGAGTTTGCGGCAGCTGGGGCAGAGAATGGATAGTCTTTGATTGCTCATAGGTAATATCCGACAACAAGATTGGATCGATTATTTTCGGATGGTCATCAAAGCTGCTCCTAACATGAATCAGGGTGGCCGGGGAAGACCACCCTGAAAAGGAGGTTGATAAGAATATTACCTAGCAGTTTCACAACCGCATAAATTACAATAATACCGAAACCACATTGGTCAAGCCTGTAGTCGCTGAATCCGGTTTATTAAATAGAGCAATTATAACACATTGCCGGTTATAATGCTAATATTATTAAACAATATCAATTGACACGAAATCCGCTTTACTTTATGATAGCACATTGTGTTATCGGAATTCGGGGATTGAGGATTAATATAATTGAGAAATTGCGAATTTAGGTATTTCGGAATTGAAGGTAATCGGTCTATCTAATTCCTCAATTACTGAATCCCTAAATTATTCGCAAATTTACCCAACCCGGATAAACCGGAGAGATTTGCCACGAAGACACCAAGACACTAAGAAAAAAAATCCATCTTTGACTTCGTGCCTTCGTGTCTTGGTGGCGATAATATTTTATTTGGAAAATCCTTCACAAACATGATGTAATTTCAATAGATAGACACTAAATCGTGTCCAAAAAAGTTAACTAAGTTTAAGAGTAAGTTATAGTATCTGAAATTGGAATTCTAAATATTGAGCTATTGAATAACATGAACAAAAGTCGGCAGCAAACAGTCTTGAGCATGATTATCTTGTCTGTTCTGATTATCATCGCAACGGGCATCTTTATCTCTCAAAACCGCCTGAACCCGGCCATTTTGCAAATTGATGAACTTCTGCCGACCGCCGATTTGAACCGGCAATCAGAACCCCCGGCGGCAATTGAGGCGTTTGTTCCATTGCCGACGAATCTCAAGCCGCTGACTTCGCCGGAGCGATTCGATGCCGACAATCTTTCCGACAAAATCAACGGAAAAGCCGAGCTGTATTTATCCGCCGGATTCAGCAGCCTGGTCAGTCAGCGCTATCAGGATGAAACCGAACCCGGTCTGTGGATCGAGGTGTTTGTATATGACATGGGCAGCGGACAAAACGCGTTTGCGGTTTTCAGTGCCCAGCGTCGTGAAAACGCCGAATCTTTGGATTTCACCCAATACGCGTACAGTTCCCCCAACGCTGTTTTTCTAACCCACGGCCGGTTTTATCTAGAGTTAATCGCCTCCCAGGTTTCGAGCCAGGGGAGTCAATCCATGCAGCAACTGGCCGTTGCATTTATTGGCAACACTCAAACCGCGACCGTCACCATTACCGAGCGCGAAATTTTCCCGGAAAAGGACCTTGAACCGGACAGCATCGCGCTGATCGCAGCGGATGCCTTCGGCCATGAGCAGATGGACCAGGTGTATACAGCCGAATATCGCTTGAATGAAGAATTTTTAATGGCTTACCTTTCCCGCCGCCGATCCCCGGGCGAAGCCCAAAAATTGGCTGACGCCTATGGCAGTTTTCTAATGGAGTTCGGTGGTCGGAATATGACAACCCAATTACCGTTTAAAAATGCACAGATGATTGAAATATTGGATACCTATGAAATTATTTTTTCATACGGCCCTTACCTGGCCGGCGTGCGGGAAGCGACCCGGCCAGATGATGCGGCGACGGTGGCCGAACGACTGTTCATTCAGATAAAGCAGGCCGCCGGTGATTCCCAACCCGGCGAAGCCGGTAATGAAGATTGAAATTGGATCCGCCTGAGGCGGAATGGTTTCGCCCGCGCAGCGCAGGCGCCTGCGCCGCGTGTCGCTCGGTCATATAAATTTAAATCGCCAGAGTTAATTAAATAGTTAATCCGGAAAGGCCTAAAATCCTGCTCAAACATGATGGGACGTCAAAGGATAGATACTAAATCCACCCAGCCCGAATGGAATCGCCGCCAATTCCTGGCCCGCTCGGTCAAGGCAGGCGCATCGATTGCAGCGGCCGCTGCCGCCGGCTTGTGGTTTCATGATTCCAAAGGACCCACCCCGGCGGAATCCGGCCAATCGGAAATCGAGCGGCTGGATTTTGCAGTAGAAGGTTTGCCTGCCCAGATGGCTATCGCACGCGGCAGCGACCGCCGCGCCACCTTGCAAGCGGCCTTAAAAGCACTAGGCGGGATTGAAACCTTCGTTAAAAATGAAGATCGGGTTCTGTTGAAGGTAAATGCCGCCTTTGCCTCACCGGCGATACTCTCGGCAACGACCCATCCTGAAATGGTTTCGGAAATGGCCCGCCTTTGTTATCAAGCCGGCGCGGCTTCAGTGGCGGTAACGGACAATCCCATCAATAATCCCGGCAGTTGTTTTACGTTGAGCGGCATCGACGCCGCTGCCCGTGCGGCGGGTGCCAGGGTATATTTACCGGATGCTGATGCATTTAAGTCGATTAGCATCAAGGATGCAAAACTGATCCGCAACTGGCCGGTCCTGGTCGGGCCCTTAGAAAATATCACCAAAGTTATCGGACTGGCCCCGGTTAAAGACCATCATCGCAGCGGCGCTTCCTTGTCCATGAAAAATTGGTATGGGCTGCTGGGCGGCCGCCGCAACATTTTTCACCAGGACATTAATACCATAATCAGTGAACTGGCAATCATGGTGCAGCCGACCATGGTCGTTCTGGACGGCACCGTCAGCATGATGACCAACGGTCCCACCGGCGGATCGCTGACGGATCTTAAACCAACGGAAACGATGATCGTCAGCACGGATCAGGTCGCCGCCGATGCCTTCGGAGCAACACTGCTCAACAAGTCCTCCTCGGATCTGCCCTTCATCGACCAGGCCGCCGCGGCCGGAGTCGGCACGGCGGATTACCGCTCGCTGAATCCAGTGGAGGTGAGCGCGTAGGGCATACTTCAGAGGACAGAAGACGGAGGACAGAGTGTAAAAAAAGAGAAGATGAGAAGTTAAGAAGATGTGAAGGTGAGAATAAAAAAAGCAGTTATTAGTTATTGGTTATTGGTTTGAACATCATGAATTCCATCTATTCGAATAATGGATTGAGCGATACAGAAAAAAAATGCTTACTCCTTGCGAGCAATGCCTTAAATCAGAAATCGAAATAACTAGAACCCTGAACCTTGAACCTTGAACCTCTGAACCCTGAACCTTGAACCTCTGAACCCTGAACCTTGAACCTTGAACCTCTGAACCTTGAACCTCTGAACCTTGAACCTCTGAACCTTGAACCTCTGAACCTTGAACCCGGACACTTGAACCCGGAACCCGGAACCTTGAACCTCTAAAATGAGAATCGTAACCGCGCGTCGAATCAGCCAGACTTTCTTCCTAGTCGTATTTCTGTGGTTTTGCCTGGCCACCACCCTCGGTGACCAGTGGTGGCAGTTGCGCGGCTGGCCGGTAAACTGGATCATTGAGCTGGACCCACTGGTCGGTTTGGCCACCTTGCTGAGCACCCGCACCCTCTACGCCGGTCTGCTGTGGGGGGTTGCCACGGTCGGCTTAACCATCATCCTGGGACGTTTTTTCTGCGGTTGGCTCTGTCCTTTCGGAACCATTCATCAATTTGTCGGCTTTATAGCCAACCGCAAAAAATCGGTCGCCGCCCGGGTGAGGCTTAACCGCTGGCGACCGGCCCAATCTGTTAAATACTGGATCCTGGCTTTTCTGTTAGCCGTCTCAGCCCTTGAGCTGGCCCTCGATTTTCTGCGCATTCCTGCAACGCATGCATGGCTGGCCGGATTCCTGATTGCCGCCGGGCTTGTGTTCAGCGCAATCTATGCCCTGGGCCGCCCCAAGGTAAGTCTCAGGAAGACAGCGCTAATTTTCCTGGGGGCTGTCGTTTCCTGGTTTCTGGTGGGTCACCTGCTAAAAGAAAATCAATCATCGGCCGCAGCCCTTCAAATCGGATTGCTGGATCCAATCCCCCTGGTCTATCGTTCGTTCAACCTGATCGTCCTGCCGCTGTTGGACCACACCACGCTGAAGCTGTCGGGCGTTCAGCGCCTGTATGACGGCACCTGGCTGATCGCCGCGGTGTTTTTGTCGGCACTATTGCTGAATCTGCTGATACCTCGCTTTTATTGCCGCTTCATTTGTCCGGCCGGGGCGCTTTTCGGCGTTCTGAGCCGCTTCAGCCTGTGGCGCATCGGAAAGATAAAGGAGGATTGCTTCGATTGCCATCTTTGCGAAAAAAACTGCGAAGGCGCTTGCGAGCCTACCGCCGAAATCAGATCAAGTGAATGCGTCCTGTGCGTCAATTGCATCAATGACTGCCGCCACAGTTTGATGACCTACCAGGTTCCACCCTCGGCAAGCGGTGAAATAACTGCAACGAATCTGTCTCGTCGCCAATTTCTGGCGGCGACGATAGCCGGCACCGCCGCAATCCCACTGCTGCGGGTCAGCGGTTCTGCCGGGCCCAACTGGAACCCCGCCCTTGTGCGTCCGCCGGGGGCATTGCCGGAAGTCGATTTCCTGTCGCGCTGCATCAAGTGCGGCCAGTGTATGCGCATCTGTCCGACCAATGTCATTCATCCGGCCGGTCTGGAGGGCGGACTTGAAGGGTTGTGGACTCCGCTGCTCAATTTCCGGATCGGCACCAGCGGATGCCAGCAAAATTGTGTTGCCTGCGGCCATTTGTGCCCGACGGCCGCCATCCGGCCTATTAGCCTGGATGAGCGCCTGGGCCGCAATTCTTTCGCCGGCCAGGGGCCGATCAAGATCGGGACCGCTTTCATCGATCGTGGCCGCTGTCTGCCGTGGGCCATGGACAGACCTTGTATTGTCTGCCAGGAGAATTGCCCGGTCAGCCCCAAGGCCATCAGTACCCGGGAGATCTACCAAACGGTCATTGGCGGTTCAAAATTGATTGTGGCTAAAGCCGATGCCCACTACCTGGAATTCCAGGCGGCCGCGCTTGCATCAGCCGAATATACCACCGGGGATTACTACTGCGCCATATCAGCCGCTCCGGACGGCCCCCGACGCCGCATCGTCAGTAATTGGGAGCGGGGGTTGAAATTGGACGACAAAACGCCTTTTGAACCGCCCCCACCACCGGGCAGCCGGGTTCAAATCCAGATACGGCTGCAAAGACCCTATGTGGATCCTGCCAGATGCATCGGCTGCGGTATCTGCCAGCACGAATGCCCGGTTCCCGGACGACGGGCAATCCGTGTAACGGCCGATGGGGAAACCCGGGACCGGGACCATGCCTTGTTGCTGCGAAGATGAGAAGAAGGGGCGTGGGGCAGGGCGTGGGGCATGGCGCAGGGCGCAGAGGGCATGGCGCAGGGCGCAGAGGGCATGGCGCATAGCGAAAAGGTGCGTAGCGGGAAGGTAAGAAGGTAGGAAGGTGGGACAAAAAGAAGTCGGAAGTCGGAAGTCGGAATGCGGAAGTCGGAAAAAAACAAGAAGGTGAGAGGATAAGAAGATGGGAAGGTGAGAGGGTAAGATAAGAATAAGTCGGAATGCGAAAACAGATGATATTAACCCCGAGTGATTTCGGGTTTGCCTCAAGCGCAGCGCTCCTTAAGCGCAGCGCTCCTTAAGCGAAGCGCTCTTTAAGCGAAGCGCTCCTCAAGCGAAGCGCTCCTCAAGCGAAGCGCTCTTCAAGCGAAGCGCTCCTCAAGCGAAGCGCTCCTCAAGCGCAGCGCTCCTCAAGCGAAGCGCTCGTCCATATTCAAGGAAGTGAAAGAATGAACAGCCAAAAGCACAACATTTCACGACGCAATTTTTTAAAAACCGCCACCGCAGCCGGCGCAGCATCAATTATGGGCGCTTTCGGCAACCCGGCAATGGCCTCCCAACCGTCGGTAGTCGTTCCAACGCGGCCCTTCGGCAAAACAGGTATCCGTGTCCCTGTTCTTTCATTCGGCGGAAGCCTGGATGCCTCCCTGAATATGCTAGTGTTGAGACAGGCCGTCAAATGGGGTGTCACCTATTGGGACACTGCCCATGGCTACATGGGCGGCCGGAGTGAAAAGGCCATGGGAAAATATCTTAAAAAGTATCCAGAAGATCGGAAAAAAATTTTCCTGGTAACGAAGTCCCACGCCTGGACCCTTCGCGGCATGAGCAATGACCTCGATACGTCTCTGAAACGGCTCAAGACCGATTACATCGACCTCTATTTCAAGCATTCCGTTCGACGGCCCGGAGAGCTTGATGGAGACATCAGATCCTGGGCCGAAAAAAAGAAATCCGAAGGCAAAATCCGTTTGTTTGGATTCAGCACCCACAGCAACATGGAAGAATGCATGTTGGCGGCGGCCCGGCTGGGATGGATCGATGGAATCATGATGACTTACAATTTTCGTCTGATGCAAGAAGACGAGATGCGCAGGGCAGTGGACGCGTGTACCCGGGCCGGCATCGGTCTGACCGCCATGAAAACTCAGGGTGGCGGCCAGGTACGGACCGATACGGAAACCGAGCTAAAATTGGCCGGCCGCTTTTTGGAGAAAGGATTTACGCATTACCAGGCCCGACTCAAAGCTGTCTGGGAAAATCAGAGGATTGCCAGCATTTGTTCGGAAATGCCGAACATGACAATCCTAATGTCCAACGTTGCCGCGGCAAACGACAAAATCAGATTGTCCGCTTCGGACCAAAAATTGCTGCAGCAGTATGCTCACCTATCTCGTCCGGATTACTGCAAGGGCTGCATCAATAATTGCGAACCGATGGTGGATTCTGGTATTCCAATCGGTGACATCATGCGCTACCTCATGTACGCTCGCAGCTATGGTGATCGTCATCGAGGCAGAAAGAAGTTCCAAAATATCCCGCAAGAAATTCGCCGGAAGATGGAGATTACGGACTACGGCCGAGCAGAGCGGAAGTGTCCTCAGAAAATGGCAATCGGCGCGCTCATGCGGGAGGCGCTGGACGAGTTGGGATAATTCGAGGTGGGAAGCAGGGGCATGGGGCAGAGGGCTTGGCGCATAGCGGGAAGGACAGAAGGTGAGAAGATGAGAAGGTGGGATGGTTCTGCGAATTCGGAAGCGGGAATGCGGCCATCGACAAGCTCAGACGAGACAAAGTCGTAAGAAACGGCATAGGGCAGAGGGCTTGGCGCATGGCGGGAAGGAAAGAAGGTGAGAAGGTCAGAAAGCAGAAGGTGAGAAGGTCAGAAAGCAAAATGTGGGAAGGTCAGAAAACAGAAGGTGGGAAGGTGGGATGGTGAGAGTTTGGAAGTCAACTTAATCAACTGAATAGACATCGGAGGAAAATAAAATGTCAAACCAACATAACCGCTGGTCCCGCCGGGACTTTTTCAAAACGGTTGCCCTGACCGGTGCGGGCTCTTTGCTAGCTCCGGCAAGCCGGCTGGCCCAAGCAGCCGACAACAATGTACAGGTGCCGCAGCGTCCGTTCGGCGCAAGCGGCATTGACGTCTCGATTCTCTCACTCGGGGGAATGTTCAACATCAAATCCAACCAGATCACGCTCAAGCAAGCCATGCGCTGGGGGGTAACCTACTGGGACACGGCTGACTGCTATCACCGAGGCAGCGAAAAAGGCATTGGCAGATATCTAGACAAATACCCGCAAGATCGAAAAAAGATTTTTCTGGTAACCAAATCCGACGCCCGCAGCCCCCAAGGCATGTCCAGGCTCCTTAATCGCTCGCTGGATAGAATGAAGACCGATTACATCGATCTCTATTTTGTCCACGGAATCTACAGCATCGATGAATTGGATGACAGCACCCGCACCTGGGCCGAGAAGGCCCAGGCCGCCGGCAAAATTCGCCTGTTCGGATTCAGCACCCACAGCAACATGGAAGAATGCATGCTGGCGGCAGCCCGGCTGGGCTGGATCGACGGGATCATGATGACTTACAATTACCGCCTGATGCACACCGACCGCATGCAGCGCGCGGTGGATGCCTGTGTCAATGCGGGTATCGGTTTGACCGCAATGAAAACCCAGGGCGGCGGCTCGGTGCGGACTGACAGCGACACTGAATTGCAACTGGCCGGACGCTTTATGCAAAAAGGGTTTACCGATGGCCAGGCCAAACTGAAGGCGGTTTGGCAAAATCCCGACATCGCCAGTATTTGCTCCCAGATGCCGAATATGTCCCTTCTCATGACCAACACCGCGGCCGCCATGGACAAAACCACGCTGTCTGCAACCGATGGCCAATTGCTGCAGCAATATGCCCGGGAAACCCACGCGGACTATTGTGCCGGATGCACGGAAATTTGCGAATCCGCTATCGAAGGTGAGGCGCCGATAGGAGATGTGATGCGCTATTTGATGTATAGCCGCAGCTATGGGGATCGGGACCATGCCAAAACCGAATATCAAAGGCTGCCGCAAAATATACGCGCTAAAATAAAAAGCATCGACTACACACCGGCTGAAAAAAAATGCCCGCAAAAGATGGCCATCGCCCGGCTCATGAAAGAGGCAGCCGACGAATTAGCGTGATTCACGCCTCATAACATCCTTTTAAAGTGACTCAACCTTTTTGGACAATAGCGAAGTCTTATGCCGCCAAATTGAGGGATTGAGGGATTGAGGGATTGAGGGATAAACCGGAAATACGAAACTCGAAAATCGAAATACGAAACAAATCCGAAATTCCAAAATTCAAATGTCTCAAACATAATTACCGTCGTGACAAATTTGAATTCAATTCAAATCTTTGTAAATGATTGTTTGTTATAGCTTAAAAAAAATGCAAACAAATGTTTTGCACAATTTGCGCAAAACTGAGCAGGTAACTGTCTAAATTCCTGAATTCCTCAATCCCTGAATCCCCAACCCGGACAAGCCGGAATTGGATATTGAATATTGAATATTGATTATTTGCGGTATCGCTTCGCTCGGTCAATCATATTACAATCGATTATTTAACTTTTAGACTTTTTGAAAGTTGACGCCGAAATTTATCTTCGTAAACGGCTTTATACCAATGGTTTATCATGATACTAACAAATATTTTGTGCTTTTTACGCAAAACTGAATTGGTAACTGTCTAAATCCCTCAATCCCTCAATTCCTAAATCCCTCAATTCCTCAATTGTAATTCCCGGCCATCGCCTCGGCTTCAATTCGTATTGCATGTCTGAGGGATTCCGGTTCGATCACCCTGGCTTTGGCACCCCATTTTAAAATCCAGAATTTAATTTCGTCGATGCCGGCCACTTCGGCTTCAAATACAATGGCACCGTCGGATACGGATTCGATAGTCTGGGTCTCATGCCAAACTTTCTCCCGGATATACCCGGCGATGTCGGGTGCAAACCAGACTTTAACCTTGACCGGTTCGCCCTGAAAGACGCCAAAGCTGGACTTCATAAATTCGTCAACGTTGAAGTCGTCCGGCATCTCGAAACGCTTGTCCGTCAGTTCGAGGTTCTTAATGCGATCCATGGCAAATATCCGGATATCTTCACGCAACCCGCAATTGGCGATTAAATAAAAGGTACCGTCAAAAAACCAGATTTTGTAGGGAGCCACCCGGCGCCGGGTTTTCTTTTTGCGGCTCATGGTGTAGTAGTCGATTTCCACATATTTATTCTGAATCGCAGCCTCACTGACCTGATCGATGATGCGTCGCATTTGGCCATACTGTTTGTAGGGTTTGGACCTCACAGCCAGACTTTTCTCAATCTGCTCCAGATACGCGATGTACTCATCCGGCAACGTGGTCTTTATCTTGTCAAACAGGGACACCAGAGATTCGTAAAAGACCGTGTCCTTTAACACCCCCATCATGCCCCGGCTGAAATACAGGGCCATCAATTCCGGCAGATTAAACGGTATGGGTATGCTGTGTTTGGCCGTATCCAGCAGGGACCAGACATTTTTGCCGTTTACTTTATCCGTATAGACCGGAAATCCGGCTGCCTGCAATGCTTCCAAATCCCGGTACACCGTCCGGGTATGGCAACCTAGATCTTGTGCCAGATCCGTAGCGGATTTTCCCTGTCTGGAGGAAATCAGGGTTTGAATGATCCGCCACTGCCTTGCCAACTGGTCACCACGCGCCATGGAACCGTCCCCCTTCTAAATGAATATGGTTTCAGGTACAATTCATTTAAATCCGCATTCCGCAATCCCCAATCCGCAATCGAAACCCTCTGCCCTCTGCCCTCTGTCCTCTGTCCTCTGTCCTCTGCCCTCTGCCCTCTGTCCTCTGTCCTCTGTCTTCTGTCTTCTGTCTTCTGTCTTCCGTCTTCTGTCTTCTGTCTTCTGTTCTCTGATAAACAGAGTGCCCTGATAATCTGACTTTTACAAGAATTTTCGCTTATTTTAAAAATATTTATTTTTTTTAAACAACTGTGACCGGATCTGTCACACCCTTCTGCTAAAAAGGATGTCAGGATCAATTGAAGCCCATCTCAAATAACGAATTTTTAGCAACGGAGGATGGAAAAATGACCAAGGACATTACTTACCAGGACTATTACGATTGTTATGAATACCACGGCAACACGACGATTGAACTGACCCGCCGACAGGACGGGATGGTTGTTTGGCGGGATTGGATCCTTTTCGATACCGTGGAGGAAGCCGCCGAATATTTTAATGACACCTGCGTTCTCAATTAATCCGCATTAAGGTTGCTATCATGGAAAATCAAATTGTAACTGGGATTGGCTGTTTTGCGGGACCGGAAAAATTAGGCCGTATATTTACGAGCCTATCTACATTTTCAAGGTTAGTGTGACCGTATCTGTCACACCCATGGTGTAAGATCTCCTTAAAAGAACAAACGAAAGGAGATCTTATGAATATCGATCAATTAAGACAACAGTTTCCGGATGAAAAATCATGTCGCCA
>Ga0209367_1002101_pt1 | contig 25841 bp, 15 predicted proteins | sample WorMetLIZISLAND2_FD_187412 | JGI IMG/M metagenome (GOLD analysis project Ga0209367, IMG submission 187412) | Marine gutless worms symbiont microbial communities from Max Planck institute for Marine Microbiology, Germany - Olavius geniculatus... ... | reverse complement strand
GCCATATGCATAGCCCCATCTAAGGTTACCCAAATGATTTTTGCTGTTTTAGAGGACTGATATCATCACATCGTCCTTACACACAGTTGTAAACTGGTAAGTTTTTTACATATATCGTTTGTTAACAACGTCACGAATTGGCTGTCGCGACTGCAGCATTTAACGGCTTCGCATATCACACAGGTGTCTGACTGCTCGCTGTTGGTGAATCGGCTATTCGCGGTCGGTATAATCTGACGCGAGGGCTAACATGGTGCAAGAGTTCGCCTATATGGCATTAATGCTGTCCGGTCTCGGCCACGCAATTGCCTTTTTAAAGCTTTCGTGGATTCGCAAAATGCCGTCTAGTGATAATTTGCAAACTTTAATAGCCAGAACTCTAAGATCTAACTCCTTTAAAGATAAAACAACAGAACAAAACTGTATAGCCAAATATCACACAAAAACAATTAAAGGCATGCAGAATTATCTTTCTACTGTTGCCGCTTTTTAACTATTATAAAGTAAATGCTTTATTTTTTTAATTTTTGCGCATTTTGTGCATTAGTTCTCAACGCAAAATGTACAAAAGCAGATAAATAAACACACGTATGTTAATTTAACTGCGTTTGTAATTTGTTCTTCCTGGACAGTTTTTCCCTTGACATTCTGCGTATTATGAAACTCGGACGACGACGACGATAAACGAAATGTAAAAAACGTGATCATCGTTATATTATAATAAAAAACCGATAAAATTACGTGCGATTACGACGAAGAAAACGTTTGGTTACCGGCGACGCGAAACGAGACGTGATCGTATTCGTCAAACTGTCTAACGTAGCAGTAGACGTGACCAAGGTTCTCGGCGCGACGCATGCCGGGAAAGCTCAGCCTCGAGGTCACGTGGTCGATGACGTCAGCACGCTGGCCGCCCAGCTCCGCGGGTCGCTCGGGCCGGAAGTAGATCAGGTCGGAGGTCACGTTGCGCGGGAAACCGGAAATGGTGCAGCTGAGTACCAGCGTGCTTCTGGTCGGCACGAGAGCATCGCGCGGTCGTATTTCAACATCTAAAATATATGCAGTGTGGCACGTGAGAAGCCGGAACATATACGTGCTTTACACGGAGCGGGAAATTGCACAGTTTCCGAAAACGATTAACGTCGATCATTTCACTAACACGCTGGGTGGTCATGCTAAGCACTGGAACTTTCACTGCGATTATGGGGCTAATCATTTAAAATACTGTTCGGTTGCTCGATCTGCATAAATAATAATAGTCATACAATTTCTATAGCACTTTAACGTCCTAAAACACAAAAGCGCTAAAAGTATGGAACGCTTTACGATTACAAATTTGCATGTCATCTAAAACATGCACTACCTTCTACTTTTCATGCGTCACACCGTAGAATAGATTATGTAGTTGCAATAAACGAGAAATAGCACGAGGACACGCAACAATTGCAGATATGTAAACTGACTTCGAATCGTCGGTAATAATGTGTACGTCTTTTTAAGCTTGTGTTTGTGATTTTTTGCTTCTTCCGATCTTTTTCTTTAATTACTGTCTTCGTATTTGTATATGAGCCACGTTGTCTGAATTAAAATGACTGATTGAATAATCGATCACACGGGCACACACATTTGTTGCATCTGGTGACAAAAACATTGGATTGCTGATAGCTTATGACAAACTCTTCTCAGGGTTAAATTCTGCGGGTTTTCCCGTAGACATTGCGCGCAAATTTACTTACTTACTTACTTACTCAACACAGCTGAGTACTGACTACTGATTGCCGAAATCTAATGCTGGCAGAAAATATCCTGCAGACAGTTGCCCGTTTAATAACGACAACACCGGTCAAATTACGTGGTCGAATGTTATCACGTCTAAGATTTCAAAATAACTCCTCTAAAATCTAAACATGCGTTTGTGACAAATTTATACGCCCGTAGTATACTGCACATCAAAATTACGATACGGTTACACAGCATATTTGACGCCATGTAAGACGTATACGGTAATTATCACAGTGCAAACATATGTGTTAAAGCATCATATTTGTATTATACGCCTGTAAGCCGATTGCTATGTTTATGCGTGTATCTAAATACATAAGCAGACTGTATTATAATCTTTGTCTCTGGACACAAACTGCTCGAGCGTTAAGCATGCGCGACTTCTGTAGGCCTATAATATCATATTCCGCTCATCTGAGCTGTCGTGACGATGGGCTATAGTGCGCATTAGCTATAGGCCTATATCCGAGACGTGATCTCTCGACTATCACACTTAGCGGATTATATTAGTCGTCACATCGAAGACGCGATGATTATAACTCTGACCACAGCTGCAGTTTACTGTTCAAATTTCGTGTCAGAAAGCGTGCAAACTAAAGGGAGAAATAAGCCTCATCCCCGTAAAATGTTTTCCGAACCCGCCCCAAATTCAACACATGAACATTTAGCCCCCAAGCCATTTTTGCCGTTTTTGAGTGTTGACTCATATTGCCCTTATGTATAGTTTTGTAAACTGCGAAAGTTTTTTTTGTTATATCACAACAAATAATGTGTGATGCAAAAGCTGTTAGTCGCTGGCCATTTAGAACTGTGGAAGTTTAGGGATATGCTATACGGTCGATGTGAAATAACAAAGGTGAAGGTCAGGACTTCGTGCTTCATAAGACAAAAATAAATGGCAATATCAAGCACATTGACTGCAGACGTCGGGACAACTTTATGTAAGCGACGAGATTGTGGCTTAATGTCATTACTCACTTTGTCACGCATACACATAGGAAATACAAGATTAACTAAAATTATAAGCGCTTGCATCTAATTATTCCATAAAATCTTTTTATTATTATTACTGTCGTCGTCATTTTCATCACTAATGCATTAATAGGCCTATCAGTCTGCATGCGCTGGAGATGAGAAAACAGCGGCTTCACAGTTTGAAAGTGAGTTTTACACTGTGTCCCGCTTCTGCATTTCATAAGGTAGTGTAGCAACATTATTAAGATAAAGTGGGCAAAATTATAGTTTTGTACGTCACATTTCTCGTTGATTCCGCATGCCAAAAATTAAATTATTAAAATCTGCCAATGTCTGAAGGAGCTACTTAAAAATAGAAGTGGCTTTCTTTTTTGGAACACAGTGTATTTATACAACTGCAGCAGCAGCGGTTTTAACGAAGATTGACAACTGAAGATGTCAACTCGAAGCGCATTTCCTTTACAAAGCGCCTGAATGTAGAATGCTTTATACCGTAGACGCTGTCATTATGACATCGAGTGCTGATCATAGACAGCTGCAAATAGTGCCGCTCGCTCAACAAAAATTTTCAAGACAACAAATTAGCATCGCTCTCACATCCACAGCGTGCGGCTAAAGTTACGATTGAGACCGAAGTTTCCTCGAAAAGACTTACAAAAAGTAGTCGTCATGAAATCGAAGGTTGGCGATGCGCGTTCGCGCGTACTCTGCGTTTTTTGTCACTTTTATACAAATTATTACATTTATACGATCGATTCAAACAGACTTTAAATGCTGGCGAAAAATTTCGTAATAAATTACCACTAATTCACTTTCGAGACGCCGTAATGGTACGTTTTCGGCAGTGTCTTGTGGGATATGCGTTAAGATAAACTACGCACAGGTACGGTAAGCTTAACGCATAGTGGCTTCGATTGTGCTAGCTGCCGGGGGCGTCAGTTTGACGTCACGGCACTAATCGCCTTGATATAGGAGGCTGTTGACCGTTCTGTGTTGTGGCTGATCCTGATCCATACAGCTCAGACCCGCGTTAAAAAGGGTGGAGACATTTTTGGGAAGTATATTAATGAGTTAATATGACCGACAAATACGAAGATTGTTGCTGTTGGGAGCAGCAGCTTGTTGCACATACGTGTTGCGTAAGAAAAAAAAGAAAACGTAGGCCTAGATTTTGGATTCACCTCGTCTCGTCAACCGGGATGACCAAGGCGACTATCAGCATCTGATACAGTAGCTACGCTCCGACCACTGCCTCTACTGTATACAGTATGTAGGAGGCAGTGCTCTGACCCAGCTCTGTTCCGGCGATACTTTCGGCTGTCTGTCGAGCAGTTTGATGACCTACTCGGGCTAGATGAGTGTTTTCATTGGTCAACGCAACTACTATCACTCAGATAGTAAACAAAAAATAGAAACACTATCGGCGTTTCTATTTTAAACGCATAGCAACGCAACGCGCAGCTAAAGTGAAAATGCTTCCCATTGAGCTGAAAATTCTTGTTTTTACTATCGCGACAACGCGCTGCACAGCGCGTTGCAGAGCTGCAACGCGCTGCAACGCGCTGTGCAGCGCGACAAAGCAACGCAACGCAACGCCGTAGTGGAAATGCTCTTTAATGATGATTTGTGAAAGATACGGTACACGTTTTACGTAATCGGAGAGTTTCGGAAACAATAATTAGCCTTAGCCTCAATTATCGCAGAAGTGAAGGGTGGTCATGATGAACACAATGTTCAAATGTTCCGCTTTTTATGAGCTACACAGCGTAGGCCTATAGGCCTAAGCCTGCGTCGCTTGACACTACGTACGTCTGCAACGCGTGGTCAGCACCGTTAGCTGCTAGTACAGTAGCAGACTCATTATAACCGTTAAGTTATGTCTTTTATCACTATGTTCAAGCAACTTGAATTATTGCTCTCGCGATCATCGCATGCCTAAAAAACTAAAATATTGCGTCACGACTCTGCTAAAAATAAATACTCCTCGTCCTCGACGTTATTATTTTTTCCGCCAAGGACGTTGTTAGTAGATTTGGCTAAAATTGTGAGGGAAGGTTAAACTTGGCTCAACTTAGAGGTGATTAGATTTTAATGGTGACCCCAATCAGCATCTGCGTCCACGATAGGATTGAAAAATTGTTTACCATCGCCAGACAAGGCTAACCTTCGCCGAATATGGTTCTATCACAAGGAAAAAAATAACAGCGTTGGCGAGAGTTTGCGCTTTGAGTGCCCTTCTAGCTATTTTTTATTATTATTAGTGGTAGTAGTGATAAAAGTAGTGGTAGCCTATTACAGTTTTAGCTACGTATGTCGTTACATTAGGCAGACTCGACGTTATGAACATGAGTTCGACGTACGTCTGTGTAGCGTCGAGGTGTCGTCAGACGAAACCTGTCCACCGACTGCAGGATGTAAGCTGGTTCCCGTCACAGCAAACAGCAACAGCAAAATCACGTGATGATGTCGTCCGCCGAACATCGTCGTCGACGTGTAGCGGCCACACAGATGAACTGCAACAAAAAACGCGTCACACGCACGAATCAACGTTGACTGGTTTCACTATGTCAACCTGTCACGTGACTGAATGACAGGTACTCGTACGGTGAAACGGGAACCCCCACGACGTCACCGTCACGCGAGGCGCAACGACCGCCGGATACTTTTTACCATGTGGATTTTTCGTGCTGCATTTCGTTCTATTAAAAAAGTTAAAATGTAACGGTATTCTAGTCTACTCTTCATAAAGCGCTGCTTACGTGGGTCAGACCCGTGACCAGGAGTGCTTTACAAGTTAACAGTCTCAGAAGTGGCAGCTGATTGGCATGAACTAATAACGCCATGTACAAATACATTATGCGACTATATTTACTGCCCGCACCAGCGAACAAATAGACCCACGGCCGGTGTAACCAGCAGACATACCACCGCCTCGATCAGCCAGGCCTTCACTAAAAAACGTAAAGTCCTTAAGGCCCATTGGGCAGCGCTGATCTCCGTTTCCTTGGCCCTAAGCCAGACACCAGTTTTTACACTGCGAGACCACGGATACGGGGCTAGTGCATCGCGCGGTGTGCCTGTATACGTCCCAGCTTTCGCTGGTACTTATTGCGCCTACCCACAGAGGAATGGCCAAGCCGAGTTGACCTAGGTGGCTGGTTACATACGCGGCACATATGCAAGTACTAACCGGGCATGGTGTTGATTAACTTCGACGCTACCAACTGAGCCAAACCACCACCACTACGGAGGCCTTCACTCCGTAGCCCGAAAACTAGGAAATCCATCTCATAGTCGTCGGTCATTATAATCGATGCTATAATGTTAATGATCATGTTGACGGTGGGCGGTGATAATAGTGATAAAATGATAATAATAGTAATAATAACACATAATTTTTTTTTGATGTTTACGCTAGGAATAAAACCACGAATTTTTAATAATAGCATCAATGATGTTAGAAAGTTTGTTCCTGCTGTGCAGAGTTGCATTGCTGGCGATCATCGCATAACGTGCAGCAAATAGCGGGCTACCGTGTATAGTTGTCGCATCATAACCATTGCAATCGAAATACATGTTAGGGCGCCTCCGTTCTGTAACACATGAGCAGGTCTGTCAATTTCAGTTGTAAGCCTACGATTGAGAGAATAAGACTGTCTGCAGCCTAGGTTCAAAAGTCAGTTATGTCAGTCAGTGGCTTGTTATCGGCAAAGAAACTTAGGCCTACAATGTGCTGTAGAAATGTTTATCGTAAAAGTGAGTTTTGAGGCAACGTAAAAGCACGCTTCGAGATGTGGCAAGCTGCAGGTCCTGCCGTGGTGAATTTGCTGTCTGCCGTGCTCGTCCTTATACTGATGACAGCAAAGTTCCGGCGTTGAGTCGGTCGTAGACGATCGTCGTTGCTGACATGGTACAGTAATAATTTTGTCGGTTAGGACGCTGCTGTGCCGTGAAAAACGTTTAACGGTAGGCTAAATTAGTGTACTTCAACGGGCAGATAGTATTAAACGCAAAACGCAAAGTTGACGCGCGTGAGACAATTTATACGTATAGCGTTTTTTTTCATTGCAGTCGTTAATTTCAAATGCTGAGTACTAGCATTTACCTTTACTCAGACGTACATGAACAATGTCAGTGACTTACCTGCGGGGCACCTGACCCTGCGAAGCGCAGCGGCGAAGAAGAATAACCGTAGCCGCCTGCAGAAAGTAATGCCTCCGTAGAGTTAGCGAGTGCACACAGCTATACTGATCGTACACACATACACACACGTGACTGTATCGCAGACGACTGCGGCTGCTGCTGCTGCTGCTGATGACGATGATGAAGATGACGCGAGTCAGTAGCGATGCTGATGCGGGTGACGCGGAGAGAACCCAGTGACGTCATTATGATTGACAGGCACGCACGCACGCACCTGTCAACGAAGCACTGACGGACGGCGACGACAGAAAGCAAACCCGTAGTAACTACACAGCGTGTTGTGAAGAAAAAACAAGACAGGAACTTATGTCTGCATCGTCGCCAAACATTGACCGAATTCTCAAAATTTTACTTGCATGTTTTCCAGGAAATTTGCTATGAAACAATCACGACTCAGGGTGTAAGCATCACAGTGATAACGCACTGGCACTTATATTGCTTTTTTCTTTTAGCTTGTTGTATTTCTCTATTATGTCTCTGTAATTTTTGCAGCGGTGTAAGGACTATGTTATCTTACATTTTGCAGTGCGAAATCGTTGAGTTGAAAACTAAAGATAAAGTTAGGCCAAGTTATGTTAGTACAGGTCTGTGCCCATTATCTTCGGTTGGTGGTCTTGGGACAATAGTGATCTTTATCACAGTGTTATCGGCAGTAACATAGTAACACAGTATATTTAGTAATGTGCGTGACCAACGCACAGAACATTCGTTTGTGGTATGTATCAAGCTATACAAAATCGAAAAGAGATTTAACCATAATTGATTGTATTTGCAGATTACTGGTACATATAAACTTACTACAAGTAACACAAAATAATTTTCACGTGCACACAAACTCTCAGAACGCTAAACATAAATGAACAACATGAAGGACGACAGAATCTATCTATCGTTTGGATTTTTTTACCGACGCCATTTTATACGGTTTAGTGACAACCATGAATAGCTTGCCATATAAGTCAATAACTTGATATAAAATTAAGCCGCCAAATTTCAAAACTACGAAGTGTAATTGTGCCAAATATTGATTGATTTTTGGAAGCTTCACTGACACACTCACAAGTAAATGTGGAATAAAACAGTCATTTAAATCACATCATGTTACAAACGCTTATAGGCCTACACTGGTTTGTGAATACTTATATTTAACAGCAAAAGTGAAAATGAAAGAATTTTTTAAAAGCGGTTACCAACTACGAAGCCTGTATACACTACGGATATGTTCTTCGTAACAAAGTACACGAAAACAAAAAAACGTGACAGAAAAAAATACGTATGGTATACGGACTCGACGCAAAGACAACATCTATATAAATGAAATTAAAATGAACAAACAGTCAAAAAAAAACCATGAACAAACTGCTTTGTTTTGTGCACGAAGCTTGGCGTAAATAAGGTGCTTGCCTTCCTGCACGTCTGATAGGCCTATCCATTTTTGGTCTATCCGAGATTAGATCTACATTCCCATAATATGGAGGCATTGTTATTATACGGCAAATCGTGCAAATTTAAAAAATTATAAATGCGTTTCAGCGGCAATCGAAGCAAATTATGTATATAGGCGCGTAGTCAAAAAAACCGTAAAATATTCTTTGATGACCTTGTGTTGATCTCCTGATTACGATCATGTCTTGTCCGCGTTTTGGAGTTGGTTCTTTTGTGCTTGGCTCGGTCTTAGAACGTCCATAATCTTTTGTGGCGATTATTCAGTTTTCTTTAAAGCTAACTGGATTCGGCGTCGTCGTCGGTTATACCTATTTATACAATGTGTTGCAATTTCTCGACAAAAAGCTGCATATTTCTAACAAAGATTATAAGCGCTCAGAATTTCAGTTATGCCTCTAAATTTTTCAGAAATTTGGGTCAATTAGTTTCAAGTTTGGTATTTCTGAACGAAAATTTTTTGACATGGAGAAAATTTTGCGACAATCGGACAGCTTAAAATTTACGGCGAAGGAATTGTAGAAGGTCCAATTAACTTTAGAAGTCTACACGGATTTCGACGAACTGAATGAAAGTGCATCAACACTCAAAGCTTCATCACGATTATATACGCCACTGTTGATGATTGTCACTCTAGCAACGACGTTGGTGCACTAGAAATTACCGACTACGACCAACTGTGAGCGAAGTATTGTCGAAGACAAGTTTACACACAAACGAAAAGCTTGATGACCTACAGCACTAAAACAGTCGGCAGATTGTCAAGTATCTACGCGGAATGTGCAACTGAAGCAGTGTCGCAATCCACTCAGTCATGTCTCTTGTCGTAGGTGCCGGCGCCCTTGTAAGCGCCGACGTATCCGGTGTTTTGCGCGGTATCCGTGCGGCCGGCGGCGCCCTTGCCCTTGCCGCTCTCATCAAAACGTTCCTTGTGGCTGCCCGTGTACTTGCTGGTGTCCGTCAGACGGTCGACGCCACCCACGCTCGACTCAACCTATAGACAGGTGCCCGTATATACCAGCACAGCAACTAGATCTATGGGAGATGATCTACTGTGACTGTCACAGAGATGGTCGACGCCTCCTACATGCATCGCCGCCTAAACATCGCATGGTCAGCGATCAACACCTTGTTGCAACGAGAACAGGCAGAACTATTGTAATATCATCTCATAGGTATTTTATGTATAGGATAGACCAAAGTCTGAAGTGGGTACGTAAGTACGCAGTACGAAGTTATACAACTCCAAACAGTGGTCTACCATACCTTGATCGCATAGACTATATCGTCGTTTGATTTATGACGCATTACTACAGCCGTAAATTATGAAAAAATACCAGTGCAAAGTGATCGTGGTGTGAAGTATTTTAAATTTAGTCAGTTTATCGCAATATGGCATAGCGCCCACGACTTTTATACCTCGTTTACACGATCGAGCAAACATCGGGCTAGCTCGACGAGCTATGGTAATTAGCATGCTAATTAGGAGGGCGGGCGGGTTGTAATTAAAAGGCCTATATAACACGTGATCTAAGCCTACATTTGAGCGCGGTTTCATCAGGCCTGCTCGATGTTTGCTCGATCGTGTAAACGGGGTATTACTGGCTTGACTCCCGGTATATTTACATTCCGCTGTCGTGCGACGATGTTGCGTAGCCTAAATTGTTAACGCGTGTTCCACTGTCATTACTCACCATAAAGGATAATGGTCTCTTACCAGCTAGAGGACTGTGACAGTGAATGAAACAAAATTAGAATAAGTAAAACTAACACGTGTTAGTTTTTTTCGTTGTTTTTTTTTATTTTTTGTTTAGAACTGGACGATAAGCATGCTGTTGTATCGCTGTTGAACTAAGATCGACACTAACTCACATAAGCAATATTTTTTTTTAGAAAAAACGTGATCAAAAAGTCTAAATCTAAAACTATGTCGCATTAGCACCAATACTCCAACGCACAAACTATCTTTCAGTTGTTTTACAGCGCATGGAACTTAACACGTTATGCAGCAAGAAAGCCAAGTGTAATTATGACTGACTGACCGTGGTTCCGTGGAGCTTTGACTCAGCTGCCGCCATCTTCTCGCGAAGTTGCTGCTTGGCCGCCTCCAGATCAATTTTCTTATCGTCTTTGTACTTGATCGCCATCTCGTCGATCAGCGCATCCAGCTCGTTTATTGTCAGGTTCCTGCACAAAACGTCAATGGCAACCGACATAAGGTTCCACGTAAAACAAAACAATAAGCCCAGCTGTCGTACTCGTTAGGGTGGGCCGACCTTAGCCTACCATTTATATGGAAAACCGCCGTCCGACTTCCGGTCGCAGAAAGAAAGCGATTTTCTACAGTGAGTACACACGCTATGGTGACGCTGCTATGTCGAACTGCATAATCAACGCTAGGATACGATACGGTAATTCGGCGCACGTTGGTAGGCCTAATGGCTGCTGGTAGAAACATCGCATTCCAAAATTGCGGCCAAACCGTTGCAGATACAGATATGGTTACTATTGAGAGCATATGGGAACTCACCATCGCCCTATCCAACGGCACCATCGCCGACCTTTTACGACGCACGGTTTAGTCACAATACATGCGTTACAGACGACAAACAAACAGACGACACAGTACCCGAGGATCGACTTAACGGTCAGCCAAAAAATTACTTCAGAATGACATGTTTCATTTAACATGTAATTACGTCTAAATACGCGCAAAAATGTTTTACGCTCTAAAACTTTTTCTCAAATGTTGCAGACGTAGTTTCGCGTAAAATAAAACAGCAAGACGCTTGCAAAACATTTGCTAAAACTTTAGCATGGTGTCGTGTAACCATGACGTCGGTTAAATAGCGACTTCCAAGTTACCTTACTTACCGACTTACTTACTTACTTGATTAATCTGTTTCGTGCAGAGTTGAGAACTAACAAGTTCTCGTTTTGACCCACGTAAGATCAACATTATTAGTAATATAGACCAAGACCAGTAAGATGTAAACGTAGCCAGAGGTAATTCAAGAAAAAGCAAATAGCCTAAAAATTAGTTTTTTTTACTCCAAAGTCGAATACGTGCAAAATTGCTCACACAAAGTCACATTTAGGCCTATAATATAAATTCCCATTTTGCCTTGTCGTCGTTAAGCTGCAATACTTACAATGAAATAACAACAAAAATAGTAAATAATAAAGTTTAAAAATCAGCGATGTGCTATTCCACCATCGACCATGCTTTAATGGTTCCTTTACTGTTACGCAGTAATAACAATATCAGCTGTGAAAGTTGACGAGAAGTTTGAACATTTTCATTCTTACTTAGCGCCTTTGACTTTGACTTTGGAGAAGGCGATGTCGATGTGATTGGAAGTGAGGTGCTTGCCGAGGATGTTACAGTCCCTCGCCCATTTGTTCACTTCCGCAGAAGTCATTTCCGTTCCGTTTGCCTTGCTGGTAAATTTCTTAAAAGCTGCCTCCATAGCCTCAGTCTTCCGACGAACTCTGTACATGACCAATGCAATACAATTATTATGTTATAAACATCGCGGCTTGTGCGGTAGCAACAAGCTGTTGTATAAGCGATGTGCCAAGTCAGTGGAAAGGCCAAAATTTAACCCCTCACAGCTCCAATGACTCTATAATGTACGTTATGATAATCTTTAATTCACTGATGACAGAAGGCAATATAGAAACAGAAAAGAAAGATTTTTTTCAAATACAAGAAGAATATACAAATAAAATGCATAGTCCATGGTCCACAACGGTAACAAAACATCACATGCAAAGTAGGCTAGGGCCTACTTGACTACGCAATTTCAAACTCGAGCAAGAACATCAATTACGCAGATTTACCAAAATGCGTTATCACACGTCTGATACTTAGCCTAAATGGAAAAAAGTTCGCTGCGACAGGCTAAGATAATGTTAATAATTGTCAAGTTAAGAGCGACTGCTTGATTGTTTGACTGTCTATTTGTATTTCTGTTTTAGTTTCTTTTATTGGCATTGCACTTACATGATAATCCGCACGCTGTAAATATTCTGCTTACCGGTATTAAATCACATTATCGTTTTATTTTCAATTTTGTGTCCAGTTACTTTAGCATTAGGCCTAGGTTAACTTTAAATTAAGTTTAGCGGTAGGCCTAGGATTAAACCCACCAAGACAACCTCACACATAGTTTCATAACTACATAAAAAAATAATTAAGTCTTCTACCATTTTTTTAAAACTTTTCATTTGCAAACACAACGGAAAATTTGCAACACCTCAACCACTTTGTGAAATATTGGTATTCAACGCTAACTTTTTAATATCGATATTTTGCAGCATACCGTAAGTGAGGTGTTTCTATGAAACAGTACAAAAAATCTGAGCTAATGCTCATGAGACGCGCGAGAGCCTATAGCAGTTCCTGTTTTCATATCTCCATCCATTTCGTTGCAATTCACTGTGCACTTCTGCAGCCGAAATTCGCCAAAAAATCACTAAAAACCCCATTTTGAAAATTCAGGATCATTCAAGGTTTACGATGTTGATACCACTAAAAGCCTGTCACCGGTGTTTGTTATAATAAGCAGCATCTATGCCTATCTGCAACCGTTTTCATGCTATACAAGCCAATAGCGAAAAATAACCACTTTCAGGCGGGTAACCCTCTTTGACACCTGCGTGTGCAAGCCTCGTTAAATGTAGGAAGTTGGGCTTAAACTGCTAAAATCTAAATTCAACAACGAAAATTTCATATGCTCTCTTGCGCAATTCACTCTTAAATGTATGTCGCAGCCCGAAATAACAAAAAATTCATTAAAACCTCCTATTTCAGGAATTAAAGGTCATTCAAGGTCATCAATGTTGACACGTTTAAGAAGCTCATAGCCAGTGCTTGTTATGATAAGCAATATGTCTGTGCCTATCTGCAATAATTTTCACGCTAGACGAGCCAATAGCGGTAAAATATCCTTTTCGGGGAAAAAGGTACTCCTCTTTTTCCTTCTCGTTTGTGGGGACCTCCCTTACCCAGCAACATAAAATTTGGTTACGAAATACTAGAGACTCTATGCTCTCATACGGTGAAAACATGAAGTCTCTATCTCACCTGGGCTCCGATCGGTACCGGGACGTGACAGACAAGACGGACAGTTACGCAGACACCAAGACAGAATTACTACAGCTAATACTCGCTATAGCTAACTCGCCATGCTAACTCTCGCGCGTAAAATGATTTCCGGTGATATCTCAGATTAACGTTCCAAAATCTACGTATATTTTAAAAAATTTTTGGCAGATAATTTAACTTAAATGTTGTTCTAGTTTGAATATATTTTTATCGGCTTTAGAAGTTTGGGTTTAGTTAAACTTAAAATTTAAAATGCAGGCCATGCGTAGCCTATTCTCTAAGCAAGACAAGACCGGCAAAATATCGTAGGCCTATTTGGCAGCCGCGCTATATTTAACAAAACACAGTGCAATAAATATAAGCAATGATACAACCTTAATTGCAATGTATAAGCACAGAACTTCTTCTAACAAACGACAGCTCGCTTTTATTGTTACGCCTATCAGCACTAAACACTAAAGCGGCATATCTTATTTTACTAGATAAAAAATTCGCAAAAGCTGCTAGACAGATTTTGATGCTACGTCAGTTTGCCGAAACTTGTCTGACTGTTGCAACGTTTTCGACATTTTCATTCGGTTTTGTTAGACTTCATACCGGCTTCAGTGTAAACCGTTAATTAGGCCTATGTATCATTTATGCCAAAAATAAGCGCATAAAAATTACCAGGCTGTGCTGCACAAGAAGTGTGTTGGCTCAGCACGCAGCCGCCGCAACAACAACGAATAAATAAATAAAGACAACAGCTACAACGACAACGACGACGTTGGCAGTTTACTGGTACGCTAGGCACTGGCATGCAGTATTGGCAGTCGCCAAGGGCGTAAGTGATTAAAAGTCTATCTAAAAGTGGGGTTTCTGAGAAAGACCGGAGCCCTAGTAGCTAGGGAGTCTAAAAAACAATGGAAAAATTGTAACTAAATGCTGACATAAACTTTGCATATAGATCTAAATTGCAGTAACGACTTTCTGCAATATACGAGTATGATGTAAATAAAATTCGTATGTTTTTGCTAATGACGGGATTTGGAAGATATTAGCAACCCCACGTAATGATTTACGTGTAGGTTACCGCCAGAGAGTAACTCCAACCATAGGCCTATATATATCAGAAACAAGCCACTTTTATTTTGTGAACTGCATGCGCTACCCAGTATTCGGCTAAACTACGACTTCTGAATTTCACAAGGTACTGTAGCAACAGTATTAAGGTGAAGTGGACAAAACTACAGTAGTTCAAGTCAAGTTTTTTGGCGATGTTACATGCCAAAAATTATTAAAACTGGCCAATGTATCACGAAGCTACTTTTTTTAAAAAGTGACTTGCTTTTTTGGACACGATGTACTGTATAAAACGCCCCTGACAGTCGGCTAGATATACGTGTCTGTACACGGCGCTCGCTGGCACTGGACTAGCGACTAACTGGTGCGCGTGCAAAACTGCATGGTTTACACGTTGCCATAGAGACAGCGTCCGACGCTCAACTTTGCTGAAACCGCCACGCCAATACTATCGACTCGTTCGTCCGTCGCTCGCTTGTAAATAGCTCAACGTAGCCGTTACAATATACTCAATGTCACGCATGCTCGATGGCTTCTGACAACTACTCAATGTGCTTGTAAACGTTAAGGGGCGTACAAAGCGAGGTAACTGAACTGAACTGAACTGACACGGTTCAGTTTTTGACGAACTGGCCAATGGACAAGCAGGGCAACACGCTAGTCATTGGTTGACGCGTACGTAAGCGCAGTCACATAAGCCACCGACGCCGTTAAATGGTGCCTAATGTAATGCACTACTGCTCGCCTATTGGTTCGTCAAAAACTAAGACATGTCAGTTCAGTTCAGTTACGTCGCTCGGTGCGCGTTTTTAAATACTTCACAGATTCCGAAAATTAGCCATTAGTATTATTACAGCGATTCCACCTATTGCTACACATTTTTCCGCAGCGAAGTCTGTCTGTTCGTCTGGCTGTCACACTCGTGCGCCCTGCTTAAACCGTTCAGCGGATTTAGATGTCATTTGGCAGGAACACGTGTGGGGTCCAATGCTACATTGACCTGGGGGTCCTTCACAACCAGGGAAAGGAAGATTTGCAGATGTAACCCCAGTCAAAACATGCAATTGAAAATTGCAGCCAGTCCTGTGCTCCCACCTGGCGAATACAAATGAGAAGTTGGGTGAACAGCGATGTCCTTTTTACCAAATTAGGGTGTACTTTAGTTTTTGGTCTCTATTCCACATTACTCCTGATTGTTTCTTCCACGACAAAGAGTAACGCACACGTGTCTGCTAACAATGCTAGTTTTTACGTCAAAGAAATAAAAGCTGTGCATAGTTGTTTTTACAATTTTTGATCATTTTTACTTGCAGGAGGCTCCTCTGAGAACTGGGTATTCTGAATGATTGATTGAGTAACTAACAAACCGACTGAAAATGTAAATATCAAAGTTAACTATGCATTGGCCAAACGTACTTTAAAACAAGTCGCATTGCTTTGCTGATAATTTATATTTTGTGACTAAAAAACTGCGCTTGCAGCTGGAATTGTACAACTAATTCCAGCAATCAAAAATTACGGCGACCAACGGCTGCATGATATTAACGTCTACTTCAAAAAATGCAGTCATGTCTCAAAAAACAAAGCATGCGGCTGGAACTCTACAGTTCACTCCAATAATCAAAATTACGGCGACCAACGGCCGTTTGATATTTACGTATATTTGTATTAAAAGCAAGATTTACATGTCCATAAGTTTATATACATTATAGCAGTGCCGTTATTTCATTTTCCGCTATACACTTTTTACGATTGCATGCTGTTCTTGCAAGAAGCAGATGATTCTAGATGTTTGCAGGCATAGAATAACGTTCGCCCAGATGTTAAGTCAATGTTCTGTGTTGCTGGACAGCGGGAGGTGGCAATATGCAGTCAGTCACCATCAGGCATCATCGTGTCAAGGTTTCAGTGCGTCTTGTCGTAGGTGCCGGCACCCTTGTAAGCGCCAACGTATCCGGTGTTATCCTTGATATCCTCGCGGCCGGAAAATCCCTTCCCCTTGCCGCTCTCGTCGAAACGTTCCTTGTGGCTGCCTGTGTACTTGCTCGTGTCGGTCAGACGGTCGACGCCACCCACGTTCACCGTACCCTATACACAACACCGCGCCAAACCACACCGCTCAACAACGTTCTAGGTTTTTTTGAAAAAGTCTTTAGGTTTTAGATTTTTCATATTTTTTTAATTTAAAAGGTTTCTCAGAGGTTTTGTTTTTAAGATTTTCAAAGGTAAAGAAAAGACAAAGTTCCGACACTTGCTATAGTGCTTCTAACATGAGTCACGACCAGTGTACACAAACGAGACACAAACTTTAAGACCCAGAAAGACAATCAATTCAAAATCTTATACACAGTTATTCGTGTTACGTCGTTTTTGTTGAGCGAATGACGTGACATCAGAACTTAAAAATGTTGAAAGAAAAATTACAATCGCAATAAGAAATTGAGTTTAATTTATATCATAAAATGCAAACCTAACAACCTAAAATAAGCTATTTTAATCTAAAAGCACCTACATTTTTTCGAACTAATTTTCTATAGCACTACGTTAACACAAAATGTCAGCAGCTGTAAGCCTTACTGACGACGCCACATTAGCGACTTTTTGTCAGCCACCGATACTCATTTTTATGCGGCCCAAGTAGGCCACATTACGGGTCTTGCCCGTCTGTCCGTCCGTCTGTCTGCCTGGGCTCCGAGTGCACATCTTACCCACGTTTGCAGAAGACACGTCTGAAAAAGTTCACAATTATTGACGCTGCCACGGCGTCCCTTCCGATCTGTATTAGAAAGCGACGCTTTGCAGCAACAAAAAAGAAAAAAACAAAAATGGAAATTGAGGAATTTATGCGAGAAAATTGCTTCTAGCTCTAGTTAAATAAAATACTGCATAAATCCCTGCAAAAAAGGCGTAAAATTAAAAACAAGTTCTTCCATTCATAATTTTTTCAGTCATCTGACCAACAAACAGACAAAAGAAAACATAACTTCTTCGCCTCGGCGAAGGTCTTAAAAGAAAACGCAAAGCAAGAGCAGTGACAGCTAGAAACGAACCGTTGTTCCATGCATCTTGCTATCAGCAACGGTCATTTTCTCAAGCAGCTGGGCTTTGGCTGCGTCCAAATCAAGCTTCTTGTCATCCTTGTACTTGGTTGCCATCTCACCGATCATTGCGTCCATCTCTCTTACCGTCATGTTCCTATTTCGTATAACACATACCAGCATTCTGTTAACAGCCCCCGTCGTCATATTTGACAGCAGGTTGGCCTTTGAGAGCTACACATGTGTGGTGATACAACAATATGCGGCTTTATCCTACACGCAAATTTTCATTTACAGCTATTTTTCAATTTTACATTTTTAGATGCTTATTTTTTCAGTTAGGAATTTACCTAATAAAAAATGTGAAAAGGTAATATTTATAAATCTTACCAAGAAAAAAAAACAAAAAAAGGTTCGTTTTGAGATCTGTAAACGCATCTATAGGGCTATTTCCACAAAATCAAAGAACTTTCGGTTCAACAAAATGCTTACAAAATAGCTGATTTCCTAAGGACAGTTTGAGGTACATTGAAAGTACGCGTACTTTGCCCCTTTGGCTTTGACTTTGGAGAAAGCGATGTCGATGTGATTGGAAGTCAGGTTCTTGCCAAGCACACCTGCATCTTTCGCCCACTTGTTAATATCCATCGACGTTGCCTCAGCGCCGTTGGCTTTGCTCGCAAACTTCTTGAAAGCGGCGTCCATGACTGTCGCGACACTTGCTGGAAACCTATAGCCACCACCTGCAGTAAGAAGAATTAGTTGATCAACAACACTGAGCAGAAAATATGACTAAAGACAGATTATCGAAATAATCAAAGTTATTCCGTTAGGCATCAGATACCTGCATATATGGAGTATTCCTATAATTTCTGTACTATAATTCGTAGTTTTTATAGGCTAATTGTATAAACTATTAAACTTTTTACTCTTCGTCTTTTTTTAATTCACCTACAGAATGCTCAACGGCCTGTGTAATTTTCATAGTTTCTAAGAATTAGGCTAATCGGTCATTTTGATAGACATCACTCTGCCTGATGACCTTGAAATCTCCTTCACTCATACAGTCAGTTTATTTCATGTCACACATGTTAGTTAGGCTAATGATTTTCTCAGTTTTTCTGTCTCACGACTTTCATTAAACATCCGTCGCTGGTTGCTCCTTGGGCTGGCCCTTCCACTCCTGGCTCAAACCAAACTGCTGGTAAGTGGTAAAATCTACTTCATCCCCGAATACCTTCAAAGTCTATGAGAGTGTTTTGAGTTTTTACCCTCATCAGTTTTAGAGTTTTTGTGTTTAGTCTCAGCTTTCATCATTTTTGCTTTGATCTCGTGTGAAGCTGGTGACACAACAACGGTACTGAAGCACATGTCAAATGTTGGCAGAGGCTACGTGGCGAGCCGTTCTGTACCCATTGCGTTACTAAAGCTGTTTGCATTATGCAGATTGGTCAAGACCGGTGTGGCTTATTCAGTGGACGCGGTGCAAATACGTTGGTTTGTTAGACAGACAAATGAGGTTAAAGCTATTGAGCGTCTGGGATAGATTCTGCGGCCGGTCGGCTGGCCGGCGGCGAGTATTTTAAGCAGCTGTGTACGCAGTGAGTACAGCTATACAGAACGGTTCTGCAGTCTGTAAGCAGCATCTGCCATAAATATTTATCAAATACGGCTTATAAATAAAAGTTATAATTGTTGATAGAACTGACTCCCCCAAACAAACAGCATATGAATATCACGACTGTGTGCACAGCGCATCAGGCTACAATGTGCATTGTGCATAACATTGCAAATACAGGATATGGTGAGTGGTGACTATGGTCGCGTAACGATTACATCATCAAAACATTATGCTCAACGAAATACTGTGGAACTCACAGCAGCAAATACAGTAGATGACTTTAGCGACCACAACTTCCACCTCCCGTGTCAATCACTTCTGTAACTTTTTAACGTAACCTTAGCAACGCGTCCCGTATTGACGTCATAGCACACAACCTAAACAAATCGAAAAATAAGTAAGTACGATCAATAGCAGCATGGCCATAACCAAGGCAGTGACCACTGACTTCTGAAGATTCTAACCTTATTTCCTGTATGTTTCCGTGTTTCTCACCTTGGCACGATGTTCCAATCAATGATCCCGGAATATGATAAATCCTGACCAGTTTTCAGCCAAGCTAACCTTACTAACTGTCGGTCACTCTTATGGTAGACTACGTGTTCGTCTGTTTGTCCTTTGTAGGCTACTCTGTAGCGTATGCATTGTGGCAAAATGTTACGCAGGGCTGCCGTTACTGTGTAAAAAAAGCAAATACGGTTGCCCGACCGGAAACACTGTAAAATTGTCGACCCCCATCTGTTCTTCTAAAATAGGGGTACCGAAACCCTCCGTCTCTCCTCAAAAATGTATGTTGTCAGGCAGTATAGGTTTATACGTCAGCTGGGCCTATCCGAGTGACAGCTGAGCTTCTTGTTATCTGTGGCTCGCAATGTCGTTCGTAATCAGGCAGTGTACTTGCGATTGAGAGCGACTGAGGCACAAGTCACGACTCGGTGCACGAGACACAATCATGTACGAGCAGTGCTGTGCGTGCGCCGCTGACAGCTACATGTACGAGTGAGCGCACCTTGCGACACGCCTACAAAAATACGTATAGGGCTTACCAGTGTCACAGGCTTCTACTCAATCTCAGCGCCTCGTCTAAATACTTCCGGTAAATGCATGAGTGAATGACAGACTGCAGTGAGTGACAGTTGTAGCCTGAAGGCAAGACTTAGTGCGACAAGTAGGAAGCGTTTGGTCGTTATAGATCACCGTATACTGTCAGCATAGTCTGCCTGATCGCACACTCAGTCTTAAACGTTATTCGCCGCTCTGTGCATCTTGTAACTAACTGTATTTGTCATTCAGTGATTAATGATTAGGCCCCTATAGAGCGACAACAGTGCATGCTTCAGTATGTCCAGCACAACGATTGACAAGGACGCGATACGAACGGCGTACGAAGACGTTCGTGATGACACGTCACCGACCACCTGGTACGTCTCAGTGCGGAACAAAATTAGGTCTGATAGGATTATACTTTGTTGGATTCATTCTGCACGAAAACCGTTATGTAGGTAAGCCTAAAGTCCGGTATGTTTACTTGATAATATGATAGGACTGCGCTATTGACCAGCGCTTTAAAATATCGGAGGAAGTGGCAGTTGATCGGCAGGCTCAGAGAGAGGTGCAGCGGCCAGTACGCCAAATCGGGCCCAGAGGTCCCTGGGCATTTGCGGCTGCCAAAAACACCACAAATAAAACCGTTTTCGCTTGAAAACATGCGCAAAATGTACAATTTCAACGTTGATTTATAAAATAGTTTTTGGCGACATCCCTTATTTAGATGCCCACATTGAAAAAGAAGCTACGGTGCGTCCGATCCCAGATCCACCCTCTCGCCGCTAAAACAGTTGCAAGAACAATCTGACACTATTCGTAAAATATTCTGTTGCATGAGAAGCGCCTTTGTTGAAAGTGACTGAGTTATGTAGGCCTACATTGTGTCTGAAAAAAGGACCCTGACATTATCGATCGCAACATGAAGATGAACTAACAAATGTTGATAATTTTTGGTACGAATATTCCCGACACAACTGGCCATCATTTGACCATTCCCGCCTTACCCAACGTCTGTTTCTGCATTACCTTAAAACAAATAAGTGTTTCCACTATTCTTAAAAACCAACCCGTATGTTTATGCGTACTGACTGTTGTTACGCCAGACGTACAATTAGCGTAGGGCCTATTTCAGAGAATTGTGACAATAGATGGACACCCAAACAAAGGCTGCAGTATTGTTCATCAATTTCAGTCTACTGGAAGCAAGCATTCACTTGCCGACTGGCGCTACCTATGATACCCTTGCTGCTAAGGTTGAGGTCATCAGTTGGCCGCCTGTTGTGAGGGCACGTCTCTGCACGTACGCACCGCCGGAGAGACACGGCCTTAGCCGGTACTTGCGAGCAGCCTTGGTGCCTAGGTTTACGCGCGTTGATACCCTTGGGTGCTCGTACGTACCGGCTGAGGCCACCCAACCGGCTATTTATCCGGCTGCCCGATAGCCGGCTGCCTGATAAATATTTTGTGTCATATTTATTTGCAGGTTGATTCTAAACTATGAAGGACAACATATTCAACTACATTCAACGGGAACCGATTATGATGAATTCAAAGCCAGTTTCAACGGTTAGTTTGAATTCTGACTGTCCAACCAGCATCCATTGCTGCAGCATCCTGGATGTGATAAGAAAGTGAGCCCAGACCAATCTGGCCACGCCCCCTTTCAATTATATGCAGTGGCCAAATTATACGGCCACATTTCTCTTCAAAGCAACATGTGAACATAATAAAAATTTTTCAAAAAAGCATAAAACATTTAAGCGGAAATTATGCATGATTGCCACAATGCTTTCATCTTTGAGACGGTTTCGCCATCCATCTCCCTCACTTGCTTTTGTTTCTGGACAGGCCCGTCGAGAGCTACAGCGGAGCCCTGAGAAATATTCTTGTGGGGCCTCTACGGGAGAAAATTTTTCTTTTTAAAATGGTGCATTCTGGTGTAGGCCTACTTTATATTATTGAGCGACGGCGGGGGCCCCAAATGTCGCGGGGCCCAGGGTAGCTTACCCCTACCCCACCCTCTCGACGGGCCTGTTTCTAGACCCAACTGGGGCTTTGTCGGTCCGCTCCCAGACCCCCGTTATAAGCTCGCGTTACTACGCTCGCTGTCTTTTTTTCCGGCTTCTAACTATTGCGTACTGTATTATGTAGACTAAGTTTGCAAATTCTGTAGGCTATAGGCCATGCGCATCGTGGCCGTCCAACTGGCAATTCGATTTTTACCGTATTTATTTGAATGCGTCATCTAAGTTCAAAGTTATACATCTGAGCTTATTGGCTTGCCGGTTACTCCTAGCTGCTCCAGGGAACGTTTACGCCAATTTTGAGTTTTCTACGCTTTCTTGTTTTCGAATTAGTGAACCTATACCCCGTACGCGAACGGACGGGCATGACGACGAACGACCAAGTCCCGTAATACAGCCTAATAGGATGCCACAATAATACACAAAAGGTTTTAAATATCTTTTTTTTGCTTTACGTATTGCCGCGGTCCTGAAGATGTGCTTATATAAGCCAGCGTATTTTACTGTTTAGACGACGAGCGGTTGTACGGGTTTACGCGCGTTGATTCCGGCGACGAGCTGAGCAAGCGAGTCAAGTTCGTGCTGGTGACGTGGGTCGGACTAAATGTTGGAGCGCTACAACGAGCCAAGATGAGCATCGACAAATCCGTTGTCAAAACCGTCATCTCGGTCATTTTAACTTTTTAATGACTGTAATAATAGTGGGTTTCCTAATCATACGCCCCTAAGTCACAGACCTAGCCAGAAATTGGAGTTGGGACGGTGGACTGCATGAAGAGCCGAAAACCCAAAGCCTTTCATTCTTGAGACTTGAGGAGCACCGCCTGGATCGCAGGATTCGAGAGAATGCTGAAAGCTCCCGACGCCCGCAGTCAAGAGTCCCGGCCACAAATGCGTTTTGGGGCATGAAAAAGCCCTGAAAATACACCCATTGGGTATAAATTTTACACAAATTTGTATCCAGTAATAAAATTGGAGGGGCACCGCTGTGGCAGTCAACACCTAAGTAATACCCGGTAATAAATAAACGTTGCTTTACGTAACGTAAAGCTTTTTTTAACTACAAGGTCACAGTGCAGTTAGAAATGTATGTCAGTCAGCGTCTAGGGCCAAGCTAAGCACCGGAACTGCTCAAGCTTCAAAAGAACACCGGCAGCGAAGTGAATGACCATTTTGTCGTCATTTTGCATCTCAATTGTAATTGTATTAACTGTATTTGAACTGAAATACTGTCTATGAATAATATTACTTCTAATGAAGGCAGGATGTTAAGGCGCCTACACAGCGACGTAACTTAACTGATATGGTTTAGTTTTTGACAAAATGAACAATAGGCAAGCAGTAATGCGTTACAGTAGGCACCATCTAACGGCGTCAGTGTCTATGTGACTACGGGCACGTATGCATCAACCAATGAACAATGGGCTTGCCCTGCTCGCCCATTGGTCAGTTCATCAAAAACTAAATTATGTCAGTTCAGTTCAGTTACATTGCTCTGTAAGAGCGTTAACAAATTAGTTTTTATCACTCTCAGTTTGTCTGCCTTCACTCACAGTGCTATGAATTTGATGATATTCCATTGAGTGGTGGGGCATGGCCAAAGAAAGTGACGACTAAATCTTGGTGGAAGACATTTCACACTCTGCAGCCAGGAACCTCTTATGCTGTGTTCATAGCAACAAACTCGATTCGATTTAACTGGCCAGTTGAGTCGAGTTTGTCTCTATGAACATGCAAAAAACTCACTTAACTCAACTGGAGTGACTCACAATGGACCAATGGCAACGTGCCACGCTTGGGGATTTCCCACGCTAAGTATTGCAAAATTATAACCCCAATATGAGATCAACAGATCTGTGCACTTTACGAAAAGCCTTTGTGGTAATTGCGTTAATTATTGTGTCAAATTTCATAAGTAAAAGAAACAAATGGAAGACATGCCAAAGAAATCCCTTTTATACACAGCTTTACAAACGAGTTATTAAACGTTTAATTATGCATGATGCCTTGCGAATGCAAAGGCTTAAGTGCTGGCACTAATGGTTAATTAGTTCTTAAGCCTTTCCTTAGATTCCTGCTGTAACAGCTATTCATGACATGCCAAAGTTCGCAGGCAAATATTTATTTAGTTATTCCATGCACTGGAATCGAAGACTGGGTCAGCTGAGTTGAGTTTGTCGCTATGAACAAAGCTTTAAAGGATTCTTTAAATATTTACTATCACAATTCCTGTAACATGTAGCCCAATCATCAGCAGAGAGTTGAACTAAGTGCTTTCTCATTTACCATTAGAAATGCGAGTGGGATTGTCAATGACTTTCTTATTGCATATTTACTGCTTGTAAACCAAAAATGTGGTTTATTTTTATCCCCGTTGAACCAAATACGGATCACATGTTTTACTCTGTGCATGTAGAGCTTTGCAGTCGAAGTCTTGGCAACAGAACACGATCAACTGGAGCAGGCAAGCATTGTGGAAGAAGTTAGGAAAGCTGGTGGAGCAAATTATGGAACTGGCATTCGAGACTGAATAACATTTCGACTGCCATACAATATGACTGTGATTTAGCCATTAAAAATGTGATGCAGAAAATATGACTGTAGGTACTGGTAGTTTGTAGGCGAGTTTCTCCAATATTTTTCAAATGTGGCCAGTAATGACTGCTACATCTATGAAACTAATGACTGTCAAGTACTTGTGAAATGTAAACTCAAGATTTTTTTTGTATTAGAAGAAAATAGCATTGCTTTAAGTCTTAAGTCTGTCACAAATCCAGATGGCAAGACATACTGTCGAAATGAATGCAATATCCAATTATCGTAATCATCAGACGTGTGCCACTTCGAAACCAGTGTGCAGGAATTAAAACAGAAATAAAACACTCATGAAATGGACCATGTAAGCTTGTAACTGCCAAAAAATGCTGCTTTGACCCAAGAACACTTGAAGCTCCAGACAAAAACAACAACTGTTAGCAAGCCCTTGACATCTTGTAATTCTACATACCCCAAATTCACAAAATAGTCGATAAAAGTAACATAATCGGAATGCAACTGACAGCAAGCTATGTCATGCCCACTTTGATTAGCATTTGTCACAATTATCGTTCAAATTCAACAGTTTTTGCCATGAAAAGCACATTATACTTCATTATCAACACCTCTATAATCAACTGTATTTTGCCAAGTAGCAATTCACTTCACTTACACAATAAAATACAAGAAAAGGTACCATGGTATGTAAAAAAAACTTAACTGACACAGTATCAATTACACTCTCAGACAACAAGAGTGCACAACTGTCAAGATTATTCACTGCTGGCAAACAGTCAATGAAGACACATGGGGCGATGCCCGCCGACAGTCCTGAAAATGTGAGTGAAAAATGGCTTTGCTGCGTGGCTGTAGGTTCTACCAGCGAGGTGGAGGACCACGTGATCTGCCAGCTCCGCCCCTTGACCTTCCGCGACCTCGGCCACGCCCACGACCACGTCCCCGGCCTGACACAAAGCAAGACAGCTCAGTCATATAACAAC
>Ga0209367_1002100_pt1 | contig 25842 bp, 12 predicted proteins | sample WorMetLIZISLAND2_FD_187412 | JGI IMG/M metagenome (GOLD analysis project Ga0209367, IMG submission 187412) | Marine gutless worms symbiont microbial communities from Max Planck institute for Marine Microbiology, Germany - Olavius geniculatus... ... | reverse complement strand
GTGTACGACTTCCTATTAGTGATTAACAGTAACCTAGGCCCTATCTCGCACCGTTACTGAGATACAGCGACTTATTGGCCAAAAATCACAAATTTTGCCTACCCCCTCTCATTTAGCACCCTCCTTCGATGTGACCCCCTTCGAATTTATGGAAAAGCTTTACGGTTCCTGAAACTAGAGTCTTCCAGGCAGCCAACGGTGAAGATTTGGTGATCCTACCTTGCACAATTTTTGACTGATCCACACATTTGACAGACAGATGGACAGACAGAATTGCGATGGCTAAGACGCGCATAAAATGTCTGCCCAGATTTTACAAGAACAACACTGCCATTGTGCATAGTGCATCAAACTGAACGATGTGCTTTAATATATTATGGACAAAAATAAACTGCAAATCCACAAACTTCACAGATGCACTCTAACCACGTAAAAATTAACAGCAAATGCACTCATTAACAGCATGCACCAATTAGTATTTGGCACAGCAAATAGAATGGAAACAAAAACAGCAAACTCATCAAGAATGCAGAAGAATGTAGCTATTCACATATTTATTGTGCCTAATACTCCGACTCCAGTCTACTGGGGTCCCCGAAAGTAAAGTGAGTGAGAAAACAGTGGAGATGGAGAGTAAAACCAGTGAAAACTGCTAAACCTTCTAACCCCCCCACCTTCCCTCAGCTTTGGCTTCAGTTTGCAGCCCTTCATGCTTTAGTCGATGAACGTTGGATCCATCGGCATTATAGGTAAAAAAAAGTTAAGAGAAACAGAAAGTTAAAGTTTCCTGACACAGAGCTGTAAATTTCCAACAGAGAAGATACCGATGCCAAAAATTTCAAAACTGCCATTGTACTCTCCCAAAATAGGAACTTTGTGTTCCATTTTTTATATTAGAAAAAATGCCAACAAGAAATTTTTTTCTGAGAGGCTAGAATTTAGGGGTGGAGCAGTTGCTGCCCTGCCCTGCCTGCCACGATGAAACTGTTCAGATTATGCATCATTCCACTCCAATGCTTTGGAAACTGGATTAAACAACACATTATAGATAATCATATCATCACAAAATAGCTATTTGCTTCAATGGCCCATTCTGCTCGTGAGCCATCTGCCAGACGAGTCCATCGCCTACCGGGGGGTGTGAGGATGGCAGTAGAACATGCCGCCAGAATGACCTGCACAGTGAACAGTCACATCTCGCACAACTTTAATCTGCCTTCGATGTCACAAAAGTCATTCGGGCTGAAAGTGAAAAACTAGACACCAGTTAAATATCCGAGAATAATTTACGGAATCTCTGAACAATTTCTGAAGGATTTTGCAAAGATATTAGCAAGTAAACACACAAAGCCTTTCTTAACTTCTTTATAAGTTATTATCACAATTATTCGGAAATCACACTTTTTTTCTTAAGATTCTTGTGTGTGTTCTTCATAAGTCCTACTTACCAACTAAAATAAATTATACCTGGGATGTACAATAAAACATGGCACTGACATTTCCAGCCGAAAGTGGCTTTACATATAAAATACCAATTCTCAAGTTGCAGCACGCAAACCAAGCCAAGGGTTACTTTTCATTTCACAAAGCTACCCAGAGACAGAAACACATGAAATGGCCCAATCACTGTGGAAGTAAAATGCTTATAATAACCAATATTTAATAGTACAAATTGCTGAAAACAACGAAATTAATTACCAGACCAAAATGCGAACATTTTAATTATTATTGTTAAAAAAACGTCAATATATATTTCACTTAAACCAAGTTCAATCAACACAACTCTAAGTCAATGTCAAAGCAGTAACAATGAATGCAACATTACATGTACAGTCTTTAAATCGTACAATTCTTATAACGACTGCGCACAAACTTTGTCAATTTCATATAACATAAGTGCTTAAACATTGCTAACCTTCCATTTGTGAGGCCAAGAAAAATCTGCCAGTTCTGCCATGCACCAAAGTTGTACGGATTTCTATATTTCTACAAGCATTCATACAAATTCACATATGTACGGGTTAGTGACTAAAGATTGATTATAGCAAATAATAACTAGGCCCAAATGAAATTCAAAAGAAGATAGTTTGAGTACAATACTGCAACAACATGTAAACTGAGTGATGTCATAATTATGGCCAATATAAACAGCTATGACAAATTTACTTAGTTTTTGTTTTTTTCTTTACTTTTTACTGTTTGCATTGTGTGCTAGTTTTGTTCTTTTTTGTTCTTTGTGTGTGCTTTTATAGGTATGTTTAGTGTTGCTGCCACCATGGCAAAATAAAGTTTTCAAATGGGCAATTGTTACACTACTGACATCAGCATATGCTCTATAGTAATGAAATCACATTTTTACCATAATTTTTACTGTTAACACTAAAGCAATTAGTACTAGTAGTCTTGACATATTTTCTCATTTAACTTAATACTTATCTATCTAAAATGCATAGATTGGTTTACAATGATTTTGTACCAACCAGCAAAAAGTCAACCTGTTATAAAAATCAAATCAAACGCACTTCTCATAAAAAAAGTTTTTGTTGACTTAAAACTGAAAATAACTGAACATATTTCTATTGCATGCTAAACATTTTGCCTAGGCAGAAAGCCAGAAGTAAAACCGACCAATCCCAGCTTCCGTTGTCGAGCAGCTTCCAGCCGATTGGTGTGCGATTCAATGCTGGTTTCAGCTGATTGAATGAGCCTGGCATGCCATACAGTGAGAGCAGCAAGTGCTATGAATGCCGACGTACACAGCAGAAACTGGAACCCCATCAGATGGTGAAGCCGCAGTCCCGTGGTATCCCGTGGTGCTTGTCGAGGTGTTGCTGACTTTGATGGATCTTCAGCTTCCGGCCAAACAGCGAACAGACTCAAGAACTGTTAACACAGTGCAGATTGATATGGCTGAGTGCAGAGTTCGGACGACTGTAACAGTCTGGCTTTAACATTAGCATAACTACTGAATGCTGTTTGTGATATAAGTGTGGCTCGGTAGTCTGACAGTAACGTGTCGGACTTGTAATCCTGAGGTAACTCAGAGGCGCAGGTTCGACTCCGCACCAGGACACTGCCACGTAACGACCTTAGGCAAGTTGTTCACACACATGTGCCTCGGTCACCAAGCAGTATAATTTGGTACCGTCTTCACCGCTGGGATGTAAACAGGCACACCGCGCGATACACTGGCCCCGTATCCGTGGTCTCGCAGTGTAAAAACTGGTGTCTGGCTGAGGGCCTTAGGAAATGGAGATCAGCGCCGCCCTATGGGCCGTAAGGCTCTGGAAGGACTTTACGTTTTTACTTTACGTTTTTTTACCTCATAGAAGTAAAGTAAAGTCCGACCAGATGGCTGATAAGGCAGTGCTGATCTATGTTTCCTCATCCTTTTGCCAGACACGAGTTTACACTGCAACACCATGAATATGGGCTACAGATTGCCTGGTGTGCCTGTGGATTGCCTGGTGTGCCTGTTTATGTTCCGCCATTCATTAAATAACTGAGTACACTCTTACAACAATGACAGCAGAATAAATATTGTCAAAAAAATTGTTATTATGACCAAGGAACAAACCAAAACTTTTCACATCATCCTCAAAATGTTCAACAGTTTTCTTTGGTCTCAACTTTAGTTAATTCACAGTTCACACAGCTGTCCATTGTCACACATTGCTTAACAGAGTCAGTATCAGCCATATCAATCAATCTTTTACTGCAACATAAGTCAGCACATATAATGCATACAAATTACAGCAAAGAAAATACTACAAAAAAGTTAAAATACATGGTACTATAAAAAACAAATAATTGACCCAAAGTTTAAAAAACACACTCATGACTGCAAATCTCAATCTTAGGCACCACATTAAGTTCGATAACGACTGGTTCAGATGCAGGCTAACACTACACTGCACTGCCAACAGAGAAGAAAAATTACAAATGCAAGTAACCTCACCAAACTTGTGATGTAATTCAGAAATCTTGAGATGAGTTCAACTGGATACAAAATTCCACTCCATCTGCCATCCTAGAAACATGCAAATACAGTGTACCCAGTATATGGCTTAATTCTGCTACATATGGAACAGTCCACAACATCAGGTCAGCTCACTCTTGCTAATAATTCTGTCAAACCTCAAAAGTGAATAATTTTCGGCTTTCAGTATTTAACAATCAATTCTGAATTTCGACTTCAATTTATGATACATTAAATGCACACTGTACATACAAGGCCATGTCATACAACTAAATGCAGCAGGAAAATGCATTTCGTTGCAATGTGTTAACCAGAAATGTAACAGCAATACCTGAGTGCCATAGAAATGTTCCTTGAAGAGTGGATAGCCAGATATGCTGACGTAGAAACAGCCAATGCTCATGTAAACACAGAACAGAAAGAAGTGCCGATGATTGTGGTGTCCCACACAGTTGTTGATCCACGCTGATAATGCGTTCTGCATCAAGGAGAAACAAGAAAACAACGTTCCATCTCGTACATTGCGTTCTTCTGACACTAATTTGTTGTCTGTGCCTCGTGTCCGTACATGTTTTGGCTCTAGAAGTTTTTCTGTAGCTGCCCCCACTGTTTGGAATTCTCTTCCTTTTGACATCCGCAATAGCTGCTCAATAGCTTCCTTCCGTCGTAAACTCAAAACATTCTATTTTTCAACATCTAGCCATGTCTAGTGGCCCGCCTCACTCCTTACCTCAGCGCCTCAGATTCAGCGAGTTTCTCGCTGACATCGTGCGCTTTATAAATTAAATTTACTTACTTACTTATGTGTGCAACAAAATGTGAAATGATTGAAGGCCAACATGTTAACCATCACAGTAAGTTGCCACTCATTTTTTGAGACAAAGTGTAGTTAAAAAGTAACAAAAAAACGACTGTTATAGTAAAATTCAGCACCAAGAAGTTAAATGTTGCTATTCCTTCAAACAGAGGTTAGCCACTTCTAGTGTAGTAGTGTCATAAAATTACTTAAACTTTTGTTGACAAAGATATGCATACTCAAAAATGGCCCTATGCCACTATACAAAGATAAAAAACAACATTTTTCCAAACTATCATAAAGTGCAGCTAGCCCCAATCAATAACATTGTCACTTGATAGTAAGTAACATGTAAACTAATATTTAGCAAACTAAAAGACAAGTTTTAAAAAGAAAATTATTTATGACCAATTTAACAATACTTACGATCCAGGTTAGGCTAGGATGTACAAACACTACACCAACAATCTACACCTTCTCCATAAACTATGGCAATTTGAAGTGCGAGATTTGAAAAAAATTTGTTCAGTTGAAAAAACGAAGTGGTCCACAATAAAAAGATACGGCAGTGATGGTCCATTTTGAGCACACATCGGTGGCAGATGCTACAATGATGCGCACGTGGCGGTCGCGGTGCTATACACTTCTTGCAAACTGATGCTACGACTGAGATATGCTGCAACGCAAACGTGCATTGCACAGCGTCCACCATTGCTACGTCAGTCGACTTTGCATGAATCCACCAAATTTTACAACATCCATCATATTTTCTTTAATAAGCATATTTTAATTCTACAATCAAGTCTAAGCTGTATGCCCAAAGCTTGCAGGAAAATGATGTTAGCTGGCTATAGGTCTTTAATTAAAATTTGTGAATCAACTGGTTCCAGCTGTTGCTTAGAAAAAGTTGTGGGTGGAGCAAAAACATATGACATCCACACAAAAAATTACTAGTACATTGAATTAAAATGTGAAAACAGCTAAAAAGATCACGAGGTAAAAGATTATGCAATAGAAACACAGACAAATGCCCGAAACACACACTTCAGGTACTTGGCCTGGATTTATAAATGCTGCTTTGAAGTAGTGAAAGACAATGTTGACAAGCAGCCAGTGGCCGACGATGAGATGATACACAGTCCATGACAGACTGTGAGACATTTTTGCAGGCAGTATACAGATGTACGCCAGAATCACAACGAATGTCGTCAGCAGTACAAATATCACAACAAATATCTGTGCAAACGTTAACACCAATCACGGGCAGTGTTAGAAATCGTACTTAAATAGCATCCTAGTGGACAAGAATTTTGTCTGCCATTTTTGCAGACATGTATTTACTTGCAACCGAGGATCATGCTATACAGACCAGACGAAAGAAAACACAAATAATAAACATAATCATAATAAATTATTATACTGTACCAAGTGTAAACACTGAGACAAAGAAACAATACCAGTTCCTATCCCGTATCTGTGCTACAAGTTTCTTTTATAAAAGTATAGACACAACTAATAAATATACAATATATGACACATATAAACTAAATATGAGATAACTTTTGCATTTGTATCTACCTGGTAAATTACTGTTTTTAATGATGTTCTACTTTAACCTTCATTAATGAAATGTAAAAGTATATAAAAGCATCCTACAGCCTAGATCTGTATCAAAATGGTGCAAGATTTCCAAAACGCTTTGCATCTAACTGTGCACACCATATATTAACACATTTATAGTTTAATATGCAATAAATGTCTTCTAGATTAAAAAAAAACAAAAGCTTACCGGACCAAGGTATCGAACAAAATGGTCGACAAACCAAAACATTGGTTCCGACATTGTATCAACAACTGTCCATGATGAAGTCAGTGAATTGTAGAACAGTGAACAGAATGTCAGTCGAAAAACAAATAATCTCTCTTCAATCAGGCATTGAGCTTGCTGCCAAAAGGCACTCCAAGATGGTGGACAGCCAGGAAAACGAAGTCGAATACTATGACCATGACGAACACCGAATATTTTGTACGGCCACATGACAGACACATCTATAAAACATACAATGGATGGTACTCGCATAAAATACTGAAAAAACCTAAATATTCATCTGCTAAACTTATCTTACGTTGTTATACTATACTATACTAATCATATTTATATAGCACCAATATGCGGAGCTGCAGAGGTGCTGGACAACAGTCAATCAGGCGGTATTAAACAGAAACATTTTCAAATGTTTCTTAAAAACTGAGTCTGAGTTTCACAGTGAAATATTTGCAGGAAGGCTATTCCAGGTAATGGGTGCAGAGTAACAAAATGAGCATCTAGAGAAGTCAGTGGTCAGTTTTGGTGCAGTCAGCAGAGGCAATAAAGCAGAACGTGTAAAGCAGACAGCGACGTGTGGAACCAGATGCTCGTTAAAATACGTCGGAACATCGGACGTGCAAGTTTTCCATGTCAGTGCAGCCACGAAGCTGGCAAAGAAGTGGCATGGCTGCAAGTACCACACGAGCTGTGTTGTTCTGTGATCGCTGCAGCATCTTTATAGTCGACTCTGGAACTCTGTGCAGTAGCAAGTGGCAGTAGTCGAGTCAACTGCTGATTAAGCTACATGCTAACGTCCGAGCTACAGACTCTGGCAGAAGATGGCGAACATGCTTGATTGCCCAAGTGTGGTAGTTGCAGGACTTGGCTATGGCCATTGTATGGTCGTCGAATGTGAGTTGCTGGTCCAAAATGACGCCGAGTGACTTCAGAGTTGACGCAACTGGCAGTGTCACTCCAGCTACTTCGACTGAATCGACTGAGGCCACCAGTCGCAGCTGGCTGGCAGTTCCCAGCAGTATCACGTTGGTCTTGTCAGCATTCAGGAGTGTTCGAGAGTAGACTGCGAGATACCAGTCATGCAAAGCTGTAGAACATGCACGTAGTATGTCGAGATGATGTGCTGAATCGCTGGTTCTTACAGACAAATACAGCTGTGTGTGATCTGCGTATTGCTGGTAGTCTTGCATTTTAGTCTTCTGTTCTAAAGTTTGCTAGTTATACTGGCTCACTCAGTCTAAAGTTGTACTACTTGTCTCTTATTGTATTTCTTCTACGAAATCTGGAATGTGAATCTCCAGTCTTACCAATTCTGAATTCGATAATTATACGTTCAGATCGGCGATCTGAACCTATCAATTTTTACACACCTTTCAGATCGCTGATCTGAATATATCAATTTTTGTCCAACATTGTCAGATCGCCACATCAAACATTTTCACACGAGTCCATTTTCTTAGCTGTAAGTTATTATCACTGAGCATAAATTACTTCAATCACAAATGCATCAAATGTTATAATTACCGGCTGGATGTAAAGCATGTAACGTGTAACGACGACGATCATATCATTAAACTGTTGAAAGAAGAGTCAAGTATTTTGCTCGATCCAAAGATGGCCATGTAGTTGCAACAATCCTCCTTTATTTCCGTACTTTGTAATGCAGCATAAGCAATCAATTGTGTACAAAAACCTAATGTACGTATGAAACAAAACGCAAATAATGTGTAAAATATGAAAAAAAGGTAACTTACATTTTATGTTTATAAATGAATGAAAGCTACCCATTAAACCACTTCCGGGACAGAAGATCGAAAACTGGATCGATGATCATAGTCCAAAGGACCACTAGTAAGTAAATTTTTAAAACTCACTCCTCACAAGGTCAAGGTCATTTGGTTGTAATGAAAACAAATTGACATGGCATGTAATGGAAGAAAATTCGTGCATATGTTTGTTTTGCACCGGTATTTTTATAGTTATATTTATATATATGATAACCAGAGCGCGTGACATGTTTTAGTTTGTATGTGATGACGATGTGTATCGTAATCGACAAAATGTTCAGTGGGAGTGGGTGATAATGGCCATAGTTTGCAAAGGTGGTCGTGTAGCTTTATTATCCAGCTGAATTGTAAATGACGCATGGGTTTATCTGCAATGTCGTACAAGTTTGGTGAAACGGTTTACTGACATTTGCTCTGGTGCGATGCCCCAGTTTCTGGCATTGCTAAATAATCATCCTGATTCTGATCTTGATTCTGATTTGCAGTTACACTGCGTAAACTCATGTTGTGGCGAATCAACAAGACAATTGAGTCATAATGTCTCTGTGTGTTGTTACGTTTTTGCTTGCCAGCACTTGCACAACAACACATAGAGTTTGATAAATGATAAAATTTATATTAAAGCAAGATGAGCAATGATGTACATTATACAATGAATGGCTATTGTCTAGGGAATAAAACTAAAACATAAAAGCGCAGCAGCAAACAAAAAATAACAAGCGACTGTCCTGTGGCTGGTCGGTGATGCGAGGATGAAGCCAGAAAATGATGGACGGAAGACGACGACGGAAGGCGGTAGTCGGGCAGCTGCCGTTGAACCCGCTTGCCGCGTGCTGGAAAACGTAAAATGAGTGGCGGATGATGATAGCCAGATGACTGATGAGGAACCACCTGCCTCGTGCTGTATCACTCGCCAACCGACTCGCAGACGTGTGTCGTGCAGTCGTAGTCGTACAGGAAAGCGTTCTTTCAGAAGTCATTCATTACCGTAGATTCGCTCGTCGAATATACAATGTAGTTTGTCATTTCACATGCAGCTTCTGTCAAACAATGACTACCCACTAACGTACAGAGCACTGCATGTTTACATTTCGAGTGCTCAGCAGGTAATGACGTTCAAGAGAGTTTTCGCACATGCACCATAGCATCGATCATATACTGTACAGGTCTTGTCTTCAGGGCGTAACTGGCCCGATAGACAACTGGCATGGCAGGCGTGAAAAGCGGACCATCGTATAGACCAGATGCTGCCGTCGACTGGTCAAAGTTGACAAAAAATGCAAGCTCGCACGTGTAACTGAAAGAAACAGGGGCGGTCCTAACAGTGTTCACAAACATTATGATTAGGAGACCACTAAAACTGGAAGTGCAAAACCAAAACCAAAATCAAAGACACAAGACTTCAAAGCTCTAGGATTGCAGTTTTTGTCTCAAGATGTTCAAGATGATGGCATTGAGACCACATCCCAGCTGTGACAAGTGATGTAATTCCGTTATGAAATGCTGACTGAACTTTGGTTTGCTTTATTTCATCGCAAGAAACTGCTCATGCAGACTGATATTTATGAGATTTTTAGCAGAGTTGCATTTTACTAGATGTGTTATTTCATGTTTTATTGTTTCTTATTGTAGTAAATTTCACACCTGTTTGAAGTTGGCAAAACGATCGACTTTGGCTGTGAAAACTTCGGCAGCTTCAGCTGTGAGAACAAGTAAGCAACACTTTGTGATGTTATGATATGTTGTTAGTTTTTAAAATTGCTGACTGCTGCTGAGGCTTCACTTCTTTGTTTGGTTGCTTGCTGATAGTTTTGTTGATTTCACTGTTGAGTCGTAAAATGTAAAAGCTGTGTGCTTTTGCCCAGGTGAGGAAGTGGTGATTCCACTACGGATAAAGAGGTATAACAGCGCTGTATTGTCACTGACATTGTATTGTATTGTATTGTATTGATAATTGAGCAAGTATCAGAAGTAACTATGATGTTTTTTGTGAATCACTATGCATAGCTGTGCAAAAATGGGTAATTTTAAGATGCTAGTTGGTCTAATCGGTCCCAAAGCGCTGTAGAGAAAATATCATTTTGGTACTTCAGCCAGAGAGTTGGACTTTGGGTGATGAGCAAAACATTTTAATTCCACTATTGAGTTTGTCATAATTTTACGGTTTATCCCAGTGCACTAAAAACCTGCAAGAAGCAGTAGCACTCATGTACTGTAGGTTACATGATATTTTATTATGTAAAATAAATCTAATGCAGTTTCAATTTGAAGCATTAAACTGTTAATTGTCTAGATAGTAAGCTCTTTGTGTACTGTTACTACTGTGCCTCCATCTGTATTAATTTAGTTGCTTTACTTTTTAAGAATTAAGCCAGTTTAGGCTCTCAGTAGCCTAATGTGAAAAGTAAAATTGAATCAGTCTCCCCTTTTAGTTGCTCTTTCATTGAAGCACTGAACGTACTTGATATATTGTGTTTGATTCATAAAATTATTTGTTGGTTGTGTTTTCACGTTCACATTCTATGCCATACCTGTTGCTCTTAGAGCTTTAGTGCTATACGCAGGCAACACACAGCCTGTAAAAAATTTAAAAGTCCTCTGAAATTCCTTTACAGATAAACAAAATTTTGCATATTTGTTTAGCATGAGTTGACCTGTTTTAGTTGATGAGTCTAATGTGCTACATATTTCTGTTGAATAAGAACCTGTTGTTTTGTTGTAATTCTGACAGAGACGAACTGTCAGTGCTTCGTGCTCTCGCATCAACTGTTCAACCGGTAACATTGCCAGTTGCTTACTTCATAGAATTGTCGAGGAATTTATTGCGTTGCCTGTGTTTAAATGAAGACTGATAGTGCTGTAACTAAATAATTGTTGAGTAATTATACTGCTTAGTGTATTGTCAATTTTTGTACTCTTCATTCTTACGTTTTTTTTGTGTTTTTGTCAGTTATTAGAGTCTTTATTATTAGTTTGGAATAAAGTGCTAAGTGTGACAAACTGGGTATGCAGTAATCTTCGTAGGATGTCTGCACACAAATAGGTGATGAAAGGATGATAAAAAGAAAGGTAAAAGTGTGGACTTTTAATGTATGTGAGGCTGAAATAAAATGCGGGGTTGTAGTGTGTAGTTTATGTATTGTTGTTATGTATTAATATGTCATTTGTGTGTTATTGTTACATATTGCTTGTTGCTGGTAGGACTCCAGTGCTCCGTTGTATTCGTTTATTGATGATCCATATCTGATGCCACTCAACAAAGGCGAACGGGTTAGACCAGTTTCTCTGATCAGATTTGTCTTTGTGCCTTCTGATGCGGTTAATCTATGAAGTAAAATTTATACAGTTTGCAAACATTAATTATGTCATATCGATCATTGTCAGTCTTCGTCTTTACGTGAAAATTTATTGTCTAGTACCAAAACATTATGAATGCCATATGTGCACTACAGATGCTCTAATGAAAAATTGACATAGTGTCACAGCAATGAGCTCTTTATAAATGTACTGCAGGTTGCTTGTACTCAGTGAGCAAGTCAGTATTTTTGTTACCTCCGCCAAGGAGGTAATGTTTTTGCCAGACTTTGTTTGTTTGTTTATCTGTTTGTCTGCGTGTCAGCAAGATAACTCAACAAGTTATGGACGGATCTTTCTGAAATTTTCTGGGAATGTCGGGAATGGCAAAAACTCCTAACGATTCAATTTTGGGGTGATACGGAAGGAATCCTGGATTCTGGATCGCTTTGAAATTTTCGTTACCATTGCCTCAAAGGGGGCATAAGGGAAACCGCTGTTAAACCGAATATGGTGCTGCCACCTGGCGAATAACATGGTGTTGGCAGAGGTATGCGGGCTCTGACTGCTTTCTAGTTTTTGTTCTGCTTTACTTGTTACAGGTCATTCTGGACCTTTTTGGTGACAGTCCCTCTAGGCGTGTAAACGACATTAATAAGAATAAACTGATAATGATATGCGATGGTGGCAGGCAGATGTCTTTCTGATCTCATTGAGCAAAGACAATAAGGGAAAGCTTTTACATCAAGATATACCATGTCAATAACATAGTTTGTGATTTGTGCTGATTTTAGTAACAAAGCATCCTTACCTTACCTCTGGAGTGGACAGGTTCTTACACCTGCCCAGCGCTGAGGCTGTATCAGCTCGGCCCAATGCGCGTCCCCGAATGTGACCAGAAGGTTACAGGTAGTGGCCATAAAGCTGTAACGGTTGTGAAGCCGTAAATAGACGGCTGTAAAGCCGTAAGTAGACGGCTATAAAGCCGTAGTCAGCTGTGAAGCGAAACCAGCACAAGAGCACTGGTAACATGTAGCAATCTGCCTACACGAGTTTGGTCAGCGCTTAGTTGCTTTTCGCCTCCAGATTTTAGAAATCTTTCGGGTCATTGGTGCTAAGCCCCACCACCACGGCAAGGTGGCTGACCTCAGTGGGGGTAACAAAGCATACTATTTACTTATTTTTTTTTACTTGTTTGTCATCGTTTGTCGACATGGCACGCAGCTTGTGCAGTCTTAATCCATCCAGCCATTGGCTGCAATAATAATGAACATGGCCACAATAACAATAAGCATGTGTATCTGATTGCGATGTGTTTCTATTCTGTGCAGCGACTGTTTACGTTGTCTAAAGTTTCCGGTCAAAAAGCTGCTCAGTATGTTATTCGTCAATACCCGCGCAACATTTTGTTTAATCCAGCAGATCCAGAAGTTGAGGTTCGTTAGTTTATTTCCAATAAAATGCTGATGCTGTTATATAGTTGACAATGACCCTTTAGTCGGTTGAGAAATTGGACACTGTTTTTGATGCAGTTGTTGTCTGTCTGTCGTCTGTCTGTCCGTTGCGGATGTATTGTAGCTAAACGGTGCAAGATATTGTCTAGGTTGTACTGGTTGCTATTGATCACTATGGGAAGTTGCATATGGGCTTTCAAACGAGATGAAAATCGTTGACCTTGGATAACCTTGAAGGTCAGTACTGCAACAGGAACTGTATAGGCTGTAGTGCATTTTCCCTAGTGACAGCTCTGCTTTCTTGTTGCTATATAATTTGGAGAGCCAGAGAAACCGTTTAAAGACAAGGTGTTGGCGGTAGACCCCAGAGCCGATTTTTTTTGCGGCCAAACTCCGGCTAACACATTTTTTCATCTGAGCTCTGGCTAGCTGAATTTTATTCCAGCTGAGTTTCAGCTGACAAAATTTTCGGCTGGAAATACGGCCGATTTTGTTTTGATGTCTTTTGCTAATGGCAGATTTAAGGGGAGGGGTAGCCACCACCATATTGACTGGATGCATGAATTTTTTTTAGATTTTAGGGTTTTTACGTTTTTAAAGAGTTTTTAAAGGTTTTTTGGTTTAGTGTCCAGTTAAACACTGTATACAAAATAACGACTTAGGAAACATCAAATACTTATACAGCCTATCCATCACATAATCACATTGTTTTTTTCATAAATTGTAGCAAGATAAGCTTATGGTGTTGTGGAGTCACGGCTTAAAAATCATGACCAAAATATGACAAGAAATTTGAGCAAAGCTCACGAGATGCGCGAAAGCCTATAGCAGTTCGTGTTCGCAGGTAATCTTAGTCTATCTCCATCCATTTCGTCGTAATTCACTCTTTTGCAACCAACAATCACCAAAAAATCACGTTAAATCAATATTTTTAGGGTTTAAGGTCATTCAAGGTTATCGATGTTGACATTCGTAAGAAGCTCCTCATCAGTGCTTGCTTGTTATGATAAGCAGCTTGACTGTGCCTACCTGCAACCATTTGCACGCTAGACAAGCCAACAGAGTATAAATAACCACTTTTTACAGGGGTACCTCTCGTTTACACCCACGTGTGCAGGCCTGCTTTAATCTATAGGGTCCGTACTTGTACTGCTAAAATCTACATTCCATGCTTAAAATTTCATACGCAGGTTGTCTTGGTCTATCTCCAGCCATTTTGGCGCAATTCACTCTTGAAATGCGTGTCGCAGCACAAAATTGTGCAAAAAATTCACTAAAACCCCTTTTGGTAAGGTTCAAAGTCATTCAAGGTCATCAATGTTTCATAAATTTAAAAAGCCTGTCACCAGTGCTTGTTATTATAAGCAGCATGTCTGTGCCTATCTGCAACCGTGTCACGCTACACGAGATAATTGAGGTAAAATAACCACTTTTTAGGGGGTAGCTGTCTTTGACGCCCGCCTGCACCGGCCTCCTTTAACCTAGGGAGTCGGGACTTGAGCTGCTAAAATCTACGTTGAATGCTGAAAATTTCATATGCAGGTTGTCTTGGTCTATCTCCAGCCGCTTCGTCGCAATTCAGTGTTGAAATGTGCGCTGCATCCAAAAATTGCGAAAAATTCACTAAAAACCTCTTTTTGAAGGGTTCAGGTTCGTTCAAGGTCATCAATGTTGATAAATCCAAAAAGCCTGTCACCAGTGCTTGTTATGATAAGCAGCATGTATGTACCTATCTGCAACCATTTGCACATTATTCGAGCCAATAACGGCAAAATTACGTCTTTTTGGGGGGGTACCCCTCTTTTACGCCCTTGTTCAAGGGGAAGCCCTGCACCCAGTGGCACGAAATTTTATCACGATAAACTAGATACATTGGGGCAGCCCACAGTGAAGATTTCGTTATCCTAGCTTGCACCGTTTTGATACAGATCACGAGTGTGACAGATGGACGGACAGACAGACAGACGGACAGACAGACGCCCAGACGATGGCAAAGACGCGCGAAGCATTCTGCTGCCACGCGTAAAAAATTATTAGTTTTTCAAAAACCTAAAAACCGAGGTTTTCTATGACCAGTTTTTCAGCTCTGATCGTGGCTGTTTTACTCTAAACCTTAATCTATTTCAGAACTATATAAAAAAAAATAAAAACATACAACAGTCACACAGATTCAGCAATTCAGTTTGTTCTAACCATGAGGACTAGACTGTAACTGGATTTTGTACTATCGACTATTTGTACCATGACTGTCATTCGTAGCTTACCATTTTTGCATGCAAATGTAGCTACTGCTTTAGCACATCTTAGCCATCACAATTCTGTCCGTCCGTCTGTTCATCTGTCTGTATGTCACACGGGTGGACCAGTCAAAAACAATGCAAGCTAGGATCACCAAATCTTCACCGTCAGCTGCCCAGAAGACTCTAGTTTCAGGAACCATAAAGCTTTTCCATAAATTTGAAGGGGGTCACTCTGAACGAGGGTGCTAAATGAGAGGAGGGTAGGAAAAATTGGTCATTTTTAACTAATAAGTCACTGTATCTCAATAAAGGTGTAAGACAGGGCCTAAGTTACTATTAATCACTAATAGGAAGTCGTTTACTGGCTCTCAATTTCCATCAAATTCAATGACCTTGGATGACCTTGAACACCAGAATAGGGGGTTTTATGGAGTTTTTGGCGATTTCGGGCTGCAAGACACATTTCAAGAGTGAATTGCACCAAAATCGATTGATATAGACATGGAAAAGCTGCATATGAAATTTTCAGCATCGAACATAGATTTTGACGGTCCAAGTTTTGATTTTCTAGGTTCATGGAAACTTGCACACGAGGGCATCAAAGAGCGGTACCCCCGTAAAAGTCGTTATTTTATTGTTGTTGGCCAGTCTTGCGAAAATGGTTGCAGATACACGTGGACATACTGCCTATCACAACAAGCACTAGTGACACACTTTTCAGTCGTATCAACATGGATAACTTTGAAAAAGCCTTAACTTCCAAAATAAGGGGGTTTTATGGATTTTTGCAATCTTTGGCTGCAGCGCACACTCCAAGAATGAATTGCGATGAAATGCTGGAGAATAGACTGACAGTTTGCGAACAGGAACTACTATAGGCTTTTGCGCATCTTGTGAGCATTAGCTCAAATTTTTTGTACATCTGTGGCATTTTAATAGCGGCCAAAAAGCGTTTAAAATTGAACTGCTGTTGTTTAAAGTAACAAAAAAATTATACTGAAATTTTAGCACTACTTCAATTTTTCAGTTAGCAAGTAAATAAATGTGATATTAGAGTTACATGCATATTTGGTCAAACTTGGAATTCAAACGTTTTAGTAAGTTTAATCAAGTTATGTAACAGACTCTGGAAGAGCAACCAGGCTGAAGCCAGTAGCCTAAACTTTTAAAAGTATGATATGAAAAGTCCATAATTCAACTAGATGCTTAAGTGTCTTTTTTAAAAAGTTTAAAGCTATGATGGGCCTGGTGTTGGCTCACGTGTTAGGCTCATGAACTACAGAGACTAGAGTGGTGTGGACTGCAGAATGTAATTTTTAATGCCTAGAGTTGTGTCAGCTGTCAAAATGTAAACTGGTGAGGGTCCGATTGATTAATTCACGAAGTATGTACGTCACGTACATGTTTACAGGTATTTTTGGTGCAGTTTTGCTGAATGTGTGGAGAAATAAAAACTACAAAGCCGAATATTTTTTTTAGCAGCTGAGGCGACGCCTGCAATTCGGCTTAGCTGAATTTTTTGGCTGATATTCAGCTAAGGCTCAAAATTTGGCAGCGGTGGCCGAATTTGGCGGCGCTGGGGTCTAGTTGACGGTCTATGTAAATGACTTACTTGAGACTGAATATTGTTTTGTATGTTTGTATTACATTGTAATACAATGTAATACAGTGTTTCTTTGTAATGTGTTTAATCGGTTAAATGTCAATTCTTTTGCTGAAAATGTGATTTTTACGCGCAAAAGCAGCTACTGCTTTCAGCGCGTATTAGCCATTGTAATTCTGTTCGTTCGTCCATCTGTCTGTCTGTCCATTCGTCACACGGGTGGATCAGTCAAAAATGGTGCAAGCTAGGATCACCAAATCTTCACCAACGGCTGCCTGGAAGACTCTAGTTTTAGGATCCGTAAAGCTTTTTCATAAATTCGAAAGGGGTCACCCCCAGCGAGGGCGCTAAATGAGAGGGGGTAGGAAAAAATGGCGATTTTCAGTAAATAAGTTGCTGTATCTCAGAAACGGTGCAAGATAAAGCCTAGGTTACTATTAATCACTAATAGGAAGTCGTTCACTGGCTCTTGATTGCCACAGAATTCAATGACCTTGGATGACCTTTAACGCGAAAATAGGGGGTTTTATGGATTTTTTGGCGATTTTGGGCTTTACACAAGTCTATTATCATTCACCAGGTGGCGCCATGGAACTATCGCTATGTGATCCGAATAGAGAATTTGGTATTTGTATATTAACTTAGCGTGAACACCCCAATTTCCAGCTAAACTACTGAACCTGAACTGCTATAGGCTTTTGTGCATCTCATGAGCATTAGCTCAAATTTCTTGTAATATATTGAAATGATACGTGATTTTACAGACATATTACATGACAAGTTTCTGGTTGGTAAATGATGGATACGCCTATGTGTCCACTCTCTGACCTCCGTGCATGTATTTTTTGAATGATTTATTGATTAATAGATTGATCAGTCGATTGTTCAGTTGATTAATGTTATTGATTGAGCAATTGATCCACTCACTCTTTTAATCATTCATTCATTCCTTCAGTGATTGATTGATTTATTTATTCATTAATTTACTTCATGCATGCAGGCTCTGAAGCCACCGATGGGGCTTCAGTTGTCGGAGGATACACTGGAAGGTCTGACTGAACGAATTGACATGAGGCAGCCACTGGCAGCTTTTGCGTCCTACCAGAAGATTGTCGAATCAGGTTCTTCTTATGCTTTTTGAATCGGTTTCTGTGCATTTTTCAGTTTCTGTTAAGCAAGCAATACAGCACACAATGTAAGTGTGAGGCCCACTGAGTCTGAAGCGCTAGGGCTGGGCTGAGGTAAGTAAGTAAGTAAGTAAGATTATTTAGAAGGCGCAATTTAACAATAGCCACAATGTGCCGCACTCTCAACGCCTGAACAAAAATGTCTTTAAGTGCCGTTTAAACTGTTCAAAGTTAATGTCCGTTTGTCTCAGATGAGCTGGCAAACTGTTCCACAACCTCGGACCTGCAGCAGCAAAGCATCTGTCTCCATAGCTGCTGCAGGTCCTTCTGACGACACATGTCCTTGAGGTGTGGTGGGGCAGTGTTATGAATGTCTATAGGAAAATGTTTCACACGATAAAGTGGCTGCTGCAAAACTGCAAGAACGAAAGACTTGTGTAGACAGACCAGATGGACAGATAATCTGGTTAAGTGTCCAGTTAATGGTGGGCCAGCATTATTTACAGTTCTTTACCATTAGAAGACAGGCGTACGCTGATATTGTATACTGAGCTGTGTGTGCCAGACGACATTCTCGATAGCAGTTTATAGTCTCTTGATTGCTTCTAGGCATTAATGTGTTGATGTTATTCCTCCCTGACCTCCAATATTAGACAGCGTTCTGAGATTGATGACTGTCTGGAGGATAAGAGGCGAGATTATTAGAACTGCCATTACTGTCACATGTGCATGCTTAGAATGGAGGTCTAAGTCGTTTTTGTGTTTTGTGCTTCATATCGGGTTTCTTCGTGAAGGTTAAACTTTCTGTTCCATTATTATGTGTATGTGCAGTTGTGCATTGTCTGGAAAGGCTGTCCCTGAAATGACCATAGATACTATGTTACGTGGGACGCTAAACCCTACACACTCACTCACTCACTCACTCACTCACTGCTGATGCAAGCACCGGCGACGGGCTTCTTAGGATTGTCAACATTGATGACCTTGATTGATCTTGAAACATAAAAATAAGGGGTTTTAGTGATTTTTTGGCAATTTTTGGCTGCTAAAGAGTGAATTGCGACGAAATGGATGGAGATAGACCAAGATTACCTGCGAACGGGAACTGCTATAGGCTCCCGCGCATCTCATGAGCATTAGCTCAGATTTCTTGTTTGGTATGGTGAGTGGATTTAGTTTACTTTAGTTGTAATCAGCAGTTGAGTGCATTGTTCTACTATTGTTTCTTTTTGTGTTTTTATTTGTGGGCACCTCGCCCTACAGCAGAGCCTTGTTTCTCTGCTCGTTATGTACTGAGTAATGTGTATTTTGTGCTGCAGCGTTCAGTATATTGTGAGCAACTTTAATACATAAATCAATGATGATGATGGTTCTAGAAGTTTGCTTGTGTTGAACGGTTGATGCTGTAAGGTGGTTCTGTACCAACGGAGACAGTTGAGGATCTGCTGGACCTGCTGTGTTACTACAACTCCGCCGACCCTCCAGCCGCACAGTACATCGAGGAGATGCACTTTCAGCTCAGCGGTGCCGACAAGAAGGAAAGGAGCAAGATTAGGTGGAAGTAAGTAAACAGTTACGCTTGTAGTTATTCTTTGTTTCTGCAATTTCTGCCATGACCGAAGCCAAATGATGACCCGATTTCTCAAGTAGTGACATGACTCAGTTTAATTACTGGCACTTTGTTTTCATCTTGTTGTGTATTACCAGTAATTTAATGTAAATATTATGCAAAGTTTAGTGCATTCAGATGTGTTGTACCAAGCGTTAATGTTAGTAATTTTTACCCGCGAGAGCTAGCATAGTATAGCGCGTATTAGCTGTGGTCATTCTGTCTTGGTGTCTTGGTGTGTGTCACAACCCGGTACCGATTGCAGCCCAGGTGAGATAGAGACTTCTGGTTTTTACCATAGGATAGCTTAGAGTCTCTAGTATTTTGTGACAAAATTTATGCCACTGGGTGAAGGGGGTCCCGACGAACGAGAGGGAGAAAGAGAGGCACCTCCCCTTAGAAAGCGTTATTTCACCGTTATTGGCTGTTCTAACGTGAAAATGGTTGCACATAGACATGCTGCTTATCGTAACAAGCACTGGCAACGAGCTTCTTAGAAATGTCAACATCAATGACCTTGAACGACCCCCAAAATAGGGGATTTTAGTGAATTTTTCGTGGTTTCGGGCTGCGACACGCACTTCAAGAGTGAATTGCGCCAAAATGGCTGGAGGTAGACCAAGACAACCTGCATATGAAATTTTCAGCATTGAATGTAGATTTTGGCAATTTAAGCCGAACCCTTTAAGTTCTAGGAGGCTTGCGCATGCGGGTGTCAAATAGGGGTTCCCCTCTTAAAAAGTGGTTATTTATCCACTGCTGGCTTGTCTAACGTGAAAATGGTTGCAGATAGGTGCAGACATGCTGCTTAACATAAAAAGCACCGGCGACGGGCTTCTTAAGACTGTCAACACTGATAACCTTGATTGACCTTGAAACCTAAAAATAAAAGGTTTTAGTGATTTTTTGGCAATTTTTGGCTGCTAAAAAGTGAATTGCGATGAAATGGATGGAGATAGACCAAGATGACCTGCAAACATGAACTGCTATAGGCTGTCGTGCATCTCATGAGCATTAGTTCAGATTTCTTGTTTGGTATGGTGAGTGGATTTAGTTTACTTTAGTTGTAATCAGCAGTTGAGTGCATTGTTCTACTATTGTTTCTTTTTGTGTTTTTATTTGTGGGCACCTCTTACGCCCTACAGTAGAGCCTTGTTTCTCTGCTCATTATGTACTGAGTAATGTGTATTTTGTGCTGCAGCGTTCAGTATATTGTGAGCAAGTTTAATAAATAAATCAACAAATAAATAAATAATTAGTTAAACAATTTTTTTTAAAAACAGCAGTCATGGCTATGGACAGCGATCAATACTGTAGTCTTGTTAATGTGCCATACTGGCTTTCTACTACACTTTTGTTGGCCAGATTTTGTTTCTCATCTGTGGCAATGGGGAGGGGGACAGCTGCACATTTACTTCTATCTTGCCCAAAATTGAGAGCAAAACGTCAGCATTACTTTTGCAACTCCAGTGACATCACAGATGTGTTCTGGGACTGTAAGTATCTGTTGGAATTTTTCATTTCTTTGGGCATTCTTCTGCTTTCCCTTTTAGAAAATGCGTATGCTGGACGAGTTCGTTGCAACAACAACAAAAACAACAAAACATTGTGATTAGATGAGAATTATGACCAATATTGCATGAGAAATGTGATTGTTATTATTATTACAACCACTATTAGATGAAGTGTTTTCATTTTTGTAATGTATAGGTTCTTTTGAAGCATATTAGTTGCAGAGTTTGTTGTCATTTCACGGTTTGTAGCGGTGGTGTTGCTAGTTTACTGACATTTCATTTGAAAAGTGCTATATTGTCATTCAGTGGGAGTAGGGCAGCCGATGTGCTGTTTTCAAGTCTTCAGTTGCCAAGCGTTCGCGCCTGCTGCAGCATGATCCGTGGCTATGTCAAGGTTTACCTTTTTTTGTATCATAATAACTGCGTGGTATTTTGTTCGAAATTTAATCTTTTGCACTGATGCAGGGTTGCAGACTCTGGAATCAGAATCGATGCAGTGCAATGTTAAACATAGGTACTATGCAGTTGTGCAGCATGCGAATGAGATCGATATTGCATTAACTCTTTATCTGCCTCACTGATTTAGCACTAAGCATTTTTAGCCGACTGTACTTAAGTAAAGGTCGAGCTATTGGTATGAATAGTCGTCTGTCCGGCCATCCGTCTGTTCGTCTGTCTGTTCATCAGTCACGGATGTATTGTGGCTAATCGGTCAAGATATGGCCTAGGTCACTATTGATTACTAATAGGAAGTCGTATACTGGCTTTCAAATGAGATATAAATCGTTGACCTTGGATGACCTTGAAGGATAATAACACACTATGGTAAGCCAGTGATGCAGTATTGTGGATGAACGGTAAATCGTAGAGGGTCGGCGATGGTACCATGGGATAGGGCGGTGGCGACATCCTATAGGCTGTCAATAGTAACCACGTGTCCATCTGCAGCAGTTTGGCCGCAATTTTGAATGGAATGTTTAAAGCTATAGGTGGCCGTATCTTGCAAACGGAAAGAGATGCATTACAATAAATTCATCAAATTACAACCTTTTATTATTGTTTTTGTTGACGTTATGGCAACCGCTGCTGCCTTCGTCCGAACGACTGTCCACCAGGTGTAGCTGCGGCGGACAGTAAGTAGTCATAGATGTGTGGAAATTGGTAGGACCTTTTGTTTCTTTTCATCGACTTGTCTTGTTCTTTTCCCTATGAGTCTATTCAAAGGTAAGAGATACAGCTTAGGTTGTTATTGTTCACTAATAGGAAGTGGCATACACCCTGACAGATTAGATGGAAATCATTGACCTTTGATGACCTTGAAGGACGTTACGTGATATTGTGGCTAAACGGTGTGAGATAGGGTCTAAGTTGGTATCGACCACTAATAGGAAGTTGTATAATGGCTTTCAAATGACATGAAAGTCATTCATCTTGAATGACCTTGAAGGTCAGTACTGCAGCAGGAACTATATAGGCTGTAGTATGTCTTCCCGAACAAGGCTTTTTTTATTGTGAGAAATATTTGCAAAATCTGCATCTGATATTTTCCTTGTTCATTTACTCTGTAGCTATATATATCACCTGGCAAGATGACTTTGTGCATGAAACAGTAGCTATTTATGTCGCTTGGTGAAATGATCACGTGCGATGTCTGTTATACTAGTGTTCATTGTAGCTTTCGAGACAACGTTCCGTTAACACAGCGCGCATGGAACTGTCTCACCTCTGACAAATTGCTTTCTCTCTGTGACTGGAAATCGGAGACTAGGCTTTGGACGTAGGCGGTACGGTCGGCTTTTTCTAGCGATAGCTGGGCTTCTTGTGTTACTATACAGTTGTTATTAATAGGTGGCAGCTTATCAGTAACATTGTTGCTCGAATCAGTGAAGTTGCTTCACATCGAGCTGGGTTAGTACTGAGATTGGTAATGGGTGTACTGTCTTGCTGTTTAGCCAAGCCACATCCCTGGCTATTTTTTTACGAGTAGGCAGAATGAGTTCTAGGATGGAACAGCGAGTTCTGCATTACCAGGTCTGCTTTCATACTGACCTTGTGGTTAAAAGATGCTTGCTGTTAATAGAGCCAGCCATCCATATGCTAGCTTGATTGTGTTTAGCTCTCACTGGCTGATGAGCTTTCATGCATCGAATCAAGCTGTCTACAGAAGATCTTTTTCAGTTTTTCTACTGCTGTTATTCGTGACCTCGGTGATCATAACATTGTTCAGAGTGTCACAAAATGTCAGTGGAAAGTCACGCTATTGCAAAATGCTGGAGAGTGTAGTCTGTGATGTGTGTGTGCAACGTTCATGTACAGGGTGCGGCAGAAAAAAGTGGACCCCTAAATTTTTTCGCCGTTTTCTCAGCTACTGTTTGGGATTTTAATATGAAATTTTACACCTTTATTTATTGAAACCTTCTACATCTAACTGCGAAGTAAAATGTATATAAAGCCGATCGATTGCATTGATTGAGTTGCTATATTTCTACGCGCGAAAGCAGGTACTGCTTTCAGCGCGTCTTAGTCATCGCAATTCTGTCCATCCATCTGTCTGTCTGTCTGTCTCTCCGTCTGTCCGTCCGACCGTCACACGGGTGGAACGAGACAGGGCCTATAGGTTAGACCTTGGCGCCACGCTACTATCGTTTGGGATCCAGATAGATTTATTTATTTGGTATTTGTATATTAACTATATTAATTATATTTGTATATTAACTTAGCGTGAACACCCTAATTTTCAACTATAACTACTAAACTGGAAATGCTATAGGCTTTCGCGCGTCTTGTGAGCTTTGCTCAAATTTCTTGTCAAAAACTGGTTACACGTTACTGCCGATGACGTCACAGTGACGTTTTGATAAATAGCAATTTATATTGTTTATAAATTATCACTAAATTATCGTTCCTTTAAAGCAATCACCGGCTGCTTGCCGGATTCCTCTTCCAACAGGACGGCGCGCCGGGCGCGTCAGCACACACAGCGCGCAACGCGCGCACAGAACTGGCTGCGGGCCAGCTGTCCAGATTTCATTACAAAAGACCAATGGCCTCGAAATTCGTTGAATATAAACCCAATGGACTATCACGTACGGGGTGCAGTGTTGGAGGCTTACTGCAAACTTAAAACAAAGCTGAAAACAAGCGCCCAACTCAAGGAAGCGCTTCAGGTTATCTGGGGGGCAACCTGCCACAGGGACTGATCGACAAGGCTGTAAAAGATTTCTCAAATAAAGCGACTGGAGGCTGGTGTTGTTGCTTGGAGCTGGCGGTGAACACTTTGAACATTTGCAGTGACAATAGAATTCTGGCATTTGATCATTATTTAACTGTGTTGTTTTAACGATGTTATTAAATTGGTGTTGTAGCCGGAACATTTTTGACTGCTAAAAAAACTGTAGGCGGTCATGTTAAAAAGTCTGTAACTTCGTTTTTCAACAGAATCAAATTTTACTTGACAGTTAAATGTAGAAGGTTTTAGTAAATAAATCTGTAAAATTTTAACTTAACGGTTGCTGAGAAAACAGCGAAAAACTTTAGGGGTCTACTTTTTTTGCCGCACCCTGTATAGTCAATGTATTGTAGTACCAAGCAGTTGAAGCGGCTCAGACACTTTACAAGCAGCTACGAGACGGAAACGAGCTGCGTAAGTGACTTTTTAAGCTTTTGCACTCGTAAATATCATGATATTTAGCTTTAACAATGATCATGGGTAGATGCATGTACTGGGTGGTGCGTAAAATGTGGAACATGCATGCTTTTTGTAGATCAAGTAATCTGACAGTTTTGGAAACAAGCAGATATGATTGACTTTTTTATTTGCCATTCCATGTTCTCCTTGTTATCCTCATTGGCTCACAAGAAAGATGAACTGTAGAAAACATCGTTGATTTTGTTAAAGAAACTTATTTTGTAGTCTACATCACACCTCAAACGGTGGTGTGAGTGTTGTAATGACGACCTTCAAAGTCTATGGGAAAAGGCAAATTTGACCCTCAGCCAGCCAAAAACCCCTAAACCGATCGTCACCAAATTTGAATGGCGTGATTACGTCCTGGACCCCTACCACCAAAAAAAATTTCGGCTCAATCCGCCCAGGGGTTTTTGCTCCTCATATAGGTGAAATATACACCCGTCCTGTTTGACATTTACTACACTTTTTTTTGGTAGAAAACATCATTGATTTTGTTAAAAAAAACTTATTTTGTAGTCTACATTTTATTATAGGTTAATAGCCATGATCGAGGTTGATTTTTACGCGAAATAGCAGATTGCTTTGTGCATCAGCCATAGCCTGGGCTTCTTTCTGTCTGTTTGTCTGTTTCTCACACTGCTGTATTGTATCAAAACGGTGCAAGTTAGGATCACAAAATCTACACTGTGGGCTGCACCAAGGACTCTAGTTTATCATGACAAAATTTTGTGCCTCTTGGTGAGGGGTTCCCGCCACCGAGGTCAGCCACCTTGACGTGGTGGTGGGGCTTTGCTCTGATGACCCGAAAGATTTCTACAATCTGGAGGATAGGAGCGTACTAAGAGCTGACCAAATACGTGAGAACATTTACTACACGTTACCAGTGCTTTTGTGCTGGTTTTGGCTTTATAGCCGACTACGGC
>Ga0209367_1002099_pt1 | contig 25862 bp, 17 predicted proteins | sample WorMetLIZISLAND2_FD_187412 | JGI IMG/M metagenome (GOLD analysis project Ga0209367, IMG submission 187412) | Marine gutless worms symbiont microbial communities from Max Planck institute for Marine Microbiology, Germany - Olavius geniculatus... ... | reverse complement strand
TCCGCCAACACACCAGCACATAAGGCCCTGAAGCTTGCAGTGGACTCCAAGTCCGGAGACATACCACAGCACGACTGGAATCGCCCCGCTGGCAGACCACGGACTACATGGATGAGTCAGATTGTGCAGGACACCGGACTCACTGCTGCTGATGCATGGGCTCTTGCCGATGACCGGTCAACGTAGAGGGCGCTACGACCCACAGCCGGTTACGCGGAGCAGTGAGTGAGTGAGTGATTAATTAACGCGTAAATTAACGCACCCAGTCCCGTCGAAATGGAGAGTAGGAGGTAAATTACCCCGGGCCCGAGACGTTTATGGGAGCCGCCTGTAGAATATAAAAAGTTAGAAAAATGAAAAAAGTTTTAAAAACACATATAACTTTTAGTTTTTAAACGTATTTAGATTATTTACTATTTAACTATTACAGTATTTTATTTTAATTGTTAATTGTTTGAACGAAGAATTTCTCCTCTCCCGTCGCCTATTCTTCTGCTTACCTTTTTATTTCTCTGACTTCTAATACATGTACTTGTTGCCATTATGCCTTGATGCAAAACGTGTGTAGACCGTTGAGCATAGGCCTAGTGTTCAGAATTTTTTTACGTCCGCAGATAACTTATAGAGTGTTTACACTATCCAGCAAACGTCCAGCATTAGCACGTGTATTTTGAATACATTTGCTGGAAGTTTACTGGACGTTTGTTGGATCGTGTAAACACCCTATTAGACACAAACAAAGATGTTGCGCAAATGTTTCAGTTTAAATGTGTAATGCCGTGGCTACACGCGCCGATTTCCTCGGCCGAAATGTTGTGTAACGTGGCCGGGCCTTCCGAGGTTTATAAACCTCGTCCGAGAAAATCGTCGCGTGTAGCCACGTACACTTTAGCGGGGCATTACTGCTGTAAATTTACGCATATGCCTTAATTTTTTTAACGCGCATTAATTTATTAACGCATTAACGTGTTAATTAACGCGTCAATTGTGACAGCTCTAGTAAAAATCTATTGACTGCCATTAACGTTATTGACTAAGTAACGCAAAGTTTATCAATACAGCATTAATTAGTGCTTTATAAGCAAATAAAGGTAAGTGTTGTTGGCTTGTTCATCCCATCAGATATTGTATATGTGGTGCGTTAAAGGTCATTTTTGCAGTTAAGTATTGTATAAATTTTATAACTGATGTTGACACTGCAAGGCTGATTATTTGCATCCAGTGAGTTGTGACTGTTACGTTGTTGTTCCACATGTTCAGTGTTTGCCATACTGATGCGTTTGTAGGCCACCCGAGTCAGTGGCAGAACCTGGCGTTGGCTGGCGGTGACGGCTTGGCGCAGGGTCGTGTCGGCAAGAACAGTGTCTCGGTGATGGTTGATCATTTCTGAGAACCTGCGAATGTTGTGAACTTTCGTTGACTTTGACATATCTGCCTCATCGCACGGCTACTTGATAATACGTGGCATGAAGTTCATGTTGTTTTTTAGAGAAGAGTCGTTCTGTTGTTGAGCTGTTATGTTTATCTCTGTTTCAATTTTTATTTTATTCGTTTCATGACTGATGTAGTCTATATGTTCTCCAACCAGTGACTGCCTCAACGACGGTTTCATAAAAGCTCAACAACTTTAGGTACCAACGGAAACCTGAAGTTGTTGAGCTGCTTCGGAGTTTTGTTACTGAACACACATCAACATTGTGTGTCATGGCCTTCTGCTGGCCACCACATGTAACAGTGATGCACATAGGTGTAGAAAAATTTGACACCCCATATGTCTCTTTCCATTTAATTCCCACTGTTACGTTGCCATCACGCAAGCCATATTTATGGGAGATGAGCATCACTTTATGGAGGTTTTCGATAGTCATTTGTTACATAGCAATTGCTATCATGTGCTATAGTTTCTGTTATGTGCCTTATTGTGGCTACAGTTTACAATTACTGTCTGTATTTAACCCACACATAATATTGTGTTATTTCAACTCCGCCTGACTATGGGTGCCTTTTTTCGTAATGATAACACAAATTAATATATCATGCATAAAGTATTTGTTTGCGATGATTGGCACTATATAAATGTTTTTGATAGATTGATTGACTGAAATGCTTCATTTTTGAAGCAGTTAATGTTAATTTTTTTAGATTTTACTATATATTCTGTTTGTGTTATAAATGTGGAATATACGAATGTGGAAACTGTCTCGTATGTAAACTTTTGATACCATTATGAATGTCTGTTTATTGCTAGTGATTAGCATGTGCTGTGTGTTTCGCATGATACCGTTTTTTTTGTTGTCGTTGATTGCTGAAGCCAGAAAGGTGATGATGTATGTCAGAGATTAGTGCTATGCTAAAGCCTTTATTATGTTATGAAAATATGTCATTATATGCCTTGTATGTTTTGTATATAAGTGTATATTATACAGGATGCCGTGAAAAATGATGAACATACATGATTAACGTAGACCAAGCAATTGGACATTTTTGGAAACGAAGAGCCTCGAATGATGCAGTGGTCATGTTAAACACTTGAATGCAGTGTTTAACACGATTATACTTTTCAGCAATGATTGAAGCTAATCGTTTCCGAAACTGTATGATTCCTTGATCTACGTAAAGAATTATGTTCCCCTTTTTATATGTCACCTGCTAGTTTATTAAATAGAATGGGTATTATTTTCCATGTTGAGTAAATCGGCTGATTATCTAGCCTGATTTTGCAAGAGATGCTTATTTATAGTGCAATTTGTTGTTTATATTTTAGTCGAGGCATTTGAATTAACTGACTGTTTAGTCTCGTACCTAATCAGAATTTGTCTTAATACTGGCACTATGTTTTGATGTGGTACTTTTTCATACTTCACGATTTGTTTTCAATTTATTTTCCATCTTAATGTTGGTTTGGTCAGTTGCCCAGTTAGAACAACACACGATTTATATTGTATTCTGTGCCTTTAACTGTTTATATTTTTGTAGTCTATCATCGTGTGAAGTCTGTATGCTTATTTGTTGGTGCTGCAGTATTAGATGTCATTGGAGATGTGAACGTAATGGCATTTCTTGTACAGAGTCGAGTTCGTACACCGTGTTCCAAAGTTCATGACATCACTGCTTCAAACACACCTAAGGTTGGTGGCTTGGCATAGCGGTAATACGTTTTATCTGATCAACGAAGTTACTCTATGCTGGGCCGGGTTAGTACTTTGATGGGTGACTGCCTGCTGGCAGGTAAACCATCTCGGTATGTAACCAGCCATCTAGGTCAACTCAGCCTTCCATCTCTCTGGGGTAGGTAAACTGAGTACCAGCCTATCTGGCTGGGGTTAAGGCGGGGCACATTCACTTGTGTCTGGTGGCAGGTAACGCTGTGATCTCATATGATAGGTGACGCTCCGTAGCTCTGAGATGGGCTTTCCATTAAGAGCTATATCACCACCTTTAACCATTATGGATTTCAATGACACATCGTTCACTGCATTATCATAACATTACTTAGCATGACAGCTATTATGCCATCTGCACTTTATTGTGTGTGCTCAGTGTAACATCGTTATGATGTCAGAGTTTGCTTATATTAAGGTTACGTTCAGTACATTGTTATTGACAAAGGGATCAAGCAGCAGCATACCCGCCTAAGACTAACAGCTTGCATCGAGGCCAAAGGTGGCCACTTTAAGCTGAAACTTTAAAGATTAGTTTAGAATCATTGTCCTTGTTTGAAATTTAATTTTAAAAAACATCCGTCGGGTATTAACGATTTTACAGTAATTTTTCTGTAGGGGTGTCACTAATTTTGGAATGCGGTGTAAATGCAATTGTTTATTTTAGTATGTAAAGTCGTAAATATAGTTATTGTGCTTTGTGGTTTGGATGAAAGTAAGGGCATGTAGTCTGTAAGAAGTTCTGTTGCTATAAAGTATTTTCTTTGTCACTTGGATTATCTTGGAGTATGTGGAAAAATTGGCTGATTGAACAAAAATCAAAAATAGCAGCTGTAGTATAAGTAGTGTAGATATTCACATCTGTACACGTTTATTGGTCTGTGTGCCATATATTGTTAATATTTTTGTAGTTTCTTTTACGGATAAATGTATCATAAGCGTTAATATGCATGCTATTCGTGAAACATTGACCGTGTACACATGATAGATGGTGCTAGTCAGACTGTGAGTTAATAGTTCAAAGACTGATTAAATGATGATTTAATACCTTACTAATTATTGATGTAGTCATGATTATTTATGTATTTTGATTTTTCATTTGTACTGCCAGCCTCTCGCTATATGCTGCTATGTACAGAGTGGGCCATAAAAAACTGTTCCCTATATCATTCTGTTTAAAATGCTACTGCATTTGTTTGTATGGACAAAATAACATGCCATATAAATTGCTAGTCTGTTCTGCACATATTAATGTCAAAAGTTAATGAGTATGTCAAAATGTTACTAACAAATAATACGATAGAATCAAAGCACCCCAACTGTATTATATCACAATGGCAAAACACAAATGGAAATACGTGCTTGCGTATATGTCTAAGTGAAACAGCGAAAACTTCATACAACAACAAGACAGTCAAGTAAACAACTGTTCAATGTGCCCTCCGTGAACTTTAATTACAGTTTTAAATCTCGGTCGCCACTGATCAATGGCTTTGTTGATCAGTTGTTGATTGAGACTGGCTCAGCAGGTACGCACTCTGTCTTTGAGATCCTCCAAACCCATGATCGGAACTCTGTACACATCTTGCTGCAGAGCACCCCAGACAGCATAATCAGTGGGGTTTATGTCCGGACTGTTCGGCGGCCGGACAGAAGGCTCGATGAAGTTGGGTACGTTCTGCTGCAGAAACTCGACTGTTAACTTCACTCTGTGCGAATGACGTTTCACAGTTTTCCCCGTTGTGTTTCCTGTAGAGTTGGGTTGCTTTCATTTATTTTATCCAATTACAAATTATTGAAAATATTTGCTTGAAATTTGCACATATGTTACTCAGAATTGATTTTATTTCAATGTGCGTTATTCACTTTAAATGTACATTACTTTTGGAAGACGTAATTAGCTGACATGTAGGGGGGACGGTTTTTTATGGCCCACCCTGTATAGTTTGATACAATGCACACACCGTAAATGGGTAAGCAAGATACATAGGCCCACATATTTTCAGTGAGTTTTCTCATAGTTTTTCACTATGTTATTGATATTGTTTTTTTTGTATAATTTGGGCGTGTTTTGGAAAATAAACTGTCTATCTGTCTCACCACTTCTGAATAAAGCATGGAATAAAGTTGTATGTCACCTTTTGTGAAATTTACACTTTGTTGCATTTAATAGTGGATGTTTTCATTTTGTTTTTGTACCTGCACTACTCTTCACTGAAGTGCGTGGAGCTGGAGAAAAAAAGCAGTTAACTTATTTTCTCTGGCACGTATACTTACAATTTTTTTGTCATAAATGACTATTATTTCGAGTGTGAGGTAGACACGTATATGTTAGTGTTGATTGACAGAATATTATGTGCATATTATTATAACTGTTTTCCTTTATGCATTGTATTTTTTGTTGTAGTTTGCAGCATGGTTGTTTTTTGTGCTGCTTTTAGCGAAGCAAAGTGTAGATCAAAAAAGTAGTACGTGAATGAGTATTATTTACAGTAGCATAGTCGTTTTGTGTGTTTGTTATTCTGTAACAGGCAAACAGTTGTTGTGCACAAGCCAATATGCACAAGCCAATATGAGTATATAACCGAACAGTTTGAGTTCCGTTATTTTAATCTGCACAATTCTTGGTCATAATCAAATGTACTGGTACTCGTGATGTTTACAAGAGTTTATATTGTAAGTATGCCATAAAAAACCCCAAAAATTAGTAAATAAAAGAGACACCAGATAAAACTAATGAACATGCGCATGTAATAAACAGCCTAATAATCTTTTGCAGCAATTAAATTTGGAGGGAGCATTTAAAGATGACTGTTTTCATGATTGCAGTAGAAAGATACTCTCGTTACCGTATCTCAACATATTGTCCTAAACCTGCTGAATGAGCTGATTTTGTACATGATATGACGTTGGAAGACTGGCAAATAGTCTAAATGTATGCACTGTTCTGTTTAACGCCAGTTTTATGCAGTGCCAAATTCACTCGACGATCTGGTGAACTGCATTATTCACATTTCACACGTGCAATAAGTCGGTATTAATTTACATATCTCAAGAGTCAGATACACTAATTAGGAGCACATCTAGACGAATAGACAAGACGCGTAATGTTTTCCACAGGATGGCCGCATAATAAATTCCGTTCTAGAAATGCGACAACGATTGACTTTGCGACTTTACTTATTTATTTTTCAGAATCATATTGGTACCTTTAACTGCTGACCTTTGATACTTAAATTGTAAACAATAACAAACGACGTGTGAACTTTGAAGTGGACTTTCGTTATTGTTTGTATTTTCTCGCTCGCTGTACTTAAGTTGAAGTACGCTAACATTGAACTGACATTGGTACGGTGATTAGATAGAGTTGTCATGTCGTCAGGAGCAAGAAACGTTGTCCGTAAAATTATCCAGGTTGCGGACGCACCTAGACCGTTAGCTCCATACAAGTGAGTGAATGCGAACACATACTGTGAACAGCATAGTTATGTAAAGTAATATTGACACGAGGTTTAAACAGAACTGTTCAATTTAAGTAACCTTATTTTTTTCTTCAGAGTGCTGACCATGGGCGTGCCGCTAACAATCACACATGATAAAAATGGATTTTGATAGTGGTCCGATAAGGAAGACCTCCCCTCCGATTTTTTAGCATTAAAAATGCTCATGTTAAAAATGCTATTTAATTTTCAAAAGCCGCTTACCACTTTACTGCCAATGACGTCATACTGACGTTTTGATAAACAGTAATTTATTTTGTTTATAAATTATTACTAAATTATCATTATTTTAAAGCAATTGCCAGCTGCCCACCGGATTCATCTTCCAGCAAGACGGCGCTCCAGCACACACAGCATGCAATGCACAAAACTGGCTGCAGGCCAACTATCCAGATTTCATCACAAAGGACCAGTGACCTCCAAATTTGCTGAATATAAACCCAGTTGACTATTACATGTTGGGTGCAATGTTGGAGGGTTACTGCTAGCTGAAAACAAAGCTGAAAACAATTGCCAAAGTTAAGGAAGCGCTTCAGGTTATCTGGAGCACCCTGCCACACAGACCGATCGCCGAGGCTGTGAAAGACTTATCGAATTTAGCGACTGAAAGCTTGTGTGTTGGAGCTTGGAGCTGGTGGTGGACACTTCAAATATTCACAGTGACAATGGATTCTGACATTTGTTCATTAGTAAGTTAACTGTATTGTTTCAATGACATTATTGAATTGTTGTTGCACTTGTACATTTTTTATTGCTGAAAAATCGGTAGGCAGTCATGTTAAAAAGTTTATAACTTCATCGTTTTTCAACAGAATGACATTTTACTTGGCAGTTAAATGTAGAGGGTTGCAGTTAATAAAGCTGTAAAATTTCAAATTAAAACTCCAAACGGTTGTTGAGAAAACAGCGAAAAACTTTTAGGTACTTTTTTGCCGCACCCTGTAGAGCAAGAATTACCAGGTGCAGAGGGTTGCAACTTTTTTTCAGCAATATATAGATGGAGCACCTCTCTGTCATGTTGTCAAAAACTCATGTTTTACGTTAGCTGTGCAGTGTTTGCAACTTTTGTTCGTTGTCATACTTATGCTATCGTCTTACAATTAACACAATAACATTGCTTATTTATCTTCTAAAACTGTAACTGTGATATAAAAATATACACCATATCTCAATAAGGAAAAATGTGCCAATTATTTTTTTAATAACTTTGTGAAACATTGACCGAATTTTATAATTTTTGGCATGCAGCATCACAAAGAAACTTAAGATATATGGCTTTAGTTTAGCCCACCTCACCTTAATACTGTTGCTACACTACCTCGTGAAATGCAGAAGTCGTAGTTTGGCCATTTGCAACAATAAATTCATACTAGATAGTGCATGCGTTGGCTCAAAAAATCACTGAGACCACAAAATCATTGAAAATCCGTTACAGATTTAACATCAATCATATTCATCTTGAAATTGTATGTCGACAAACTGAAATGACGCATCAACAATGAGTGAGGTGCTCTAGGTTGAGCGTTATTGAACATGCTGTTGGCAAGTCGTGTTAACGTCCACCACTTGCGTTGGTGCTGGAGAAGGACATTTTGATCACACACAGTAATAAAAGTAATGTGATGAAGCACGTAAGACTTTCTGAAAGATAATAACTGCTACTTGTGTTTGTTGCTATTCAGTTAATCATTTCTGAGCTAACACATACACTACCTAGTATGAATTCATTGTTGTAAACAGCCAAACTATGACTTCTGAATTTCACAAGGTAGTGTAGCATCAGTATTAAAGTGAGATGGACTACAGTCATTTACATCAAGTTTCTTCCTGATGTTGTTTGCCAAAAATTATCATAATCACTTCTAATCAGCCAACATTTCACAGAGTTATTTAATAAACAAAATTGGCACGTTTTTCATTGAAACATGGTGTAGATATTTTTAACTATGTATGTGCTGTTTGTACGTCTGTGACAGTCAAGCAGTAGTGGTTGACCAGATGATGTACATTTCTGGCATCATTGGTAACAATCCTGCAACTGCTACTCTTGTTCCAGGTGGAATTGAACCTGAAGCTGACCAGGTTTCTACTTTTGCATGGATTTACTCTTGCAATGCAAGCCATTCCCCTTATTCCTACACCTTGATCATGATCTGTCCATCTGTCTCCTGGGGAATGGGAGATTTGTGGGTTAAACTGACAGCTAAGACATGCAGTTGGTTCCGACTTATGAAAAAGATGATTTGTGATTCACCAGAGGACAGCATCAGTCAGTGATTCCACTTTTTGCCACATTACTGTTGTCTTTGTTATTGTTTACTGCGGATAGTATATGGTAGAAATTGTATAATATAATTACTGAGTTAACTCGTAAATATTTTTAAAGTTTAAGTTGCAGCAACTTTTTCGAGTTTTTTCTGAGCTGGAAAATCTCCTTTGTTCCTCGGGTATGACAAAACACTGCACTGGACCACGGCGTACCGCACCATATCAAAAATATCAGGGGACGGCTTTCCGGAGTGTCTAGGGCATATAGGTCACACAGACATTCTCTTACAGAAGGGTATGGGCCCATATTTCGGACCTGTGCCCCTTATATAGCACAAGGGCAAAAAAACAAAATTTTCACCTTTAACCTTAACTCATTGCAGTTGTTTTCAGTGGTTTGGGGGTTCAGTGCAGTTGGGTGAAAATTTCGTTTTTTGCCCTTATTTTTGCTGGTGCAATGTTTAATCAGATTGGTGTTCCTATTGTAAAATTTCAATAGAAAAATGTCCGTTGTGATTTGTGAGTGCTTTCTGTTTGTGATAGTTTTTGTTCTTGTGCACAGGCATTAAAGAATATCGGTGCAATTTTACGTGGTGCTGGAATTGATTATAAGAATGGTAATTAATTTTGCCGATATTTACAGTAGAGAATACATAACAGATTAGCTTCTTGCCAGTCATACTGACTTTTGCCATGTTCTCAAAAATATAAGCTCCATTTTGGGTTGTGATGTGATCATTTGTTATTCATTTGTTTATTACAATTAAATTGTCTATAAACTACAAATTGTTGAAAATGACACAAGTAGTTTTTAATCATTTGTAAATTTTCAAAGGTTTTTTGCTGGTTCTTACTGTATTAGAAGTAAATTGTGATTGCAGTGGTGAAAGTGACAGTCTTGCTGTCTGACATTGGTGACTGGCCAAAGGTTAATACCATCTATGAGAAATGTATGTAATGCCACTTCTTTCATTTTATTCCTGTGTTCAACGAATACTACAAGCTCAGAGTTAATTTTGTAATAGTACAACGATTATTTTTCCATGATATATCAATTACAGGTTTTTCTTTTTTTTGGAGGAAATATTAATTATTTGCTCAAATATATGCTGCATGTTGTCCCTAATTTGGAAAAAGAACATCCATTGTGATAATCATAACAGCTTATTTTGCTATTGCATTATTCTTGCTATCCGCGGTGAAACTGTTTTGATATTTTATAGTTTTTTTTCTGTAAATATTTATTGAGTAAGCTTATATTATTCTCAGCTCAGATGTACGTTGTGGTATATTGATTTGCCGTAACTTCCTCTGTAGCTGTTTTGTTTTGTATTCTTCATATATATGGGAAAAACTGTTTGACATTTTTGTGCTGTATTGTCTACATTAGAAACTAAACTCATTTATGCTTTTCTTTTGAGTGTATGAGGTGTGCATTAGCATAATTGCACTTATACTGTTTAAACTTTCTTGCAGTTTTTAATGAATTTGATATAATATGCTATTGATAGTTTGCTGTATTTTTTATATGTGTAACTTTTTTGAATGTTGAATTGTAAACAGACTTCACCAATCGTTTTCCGGCCAGAACTGCTTATGCCGTGAAGGACTTGCCAAAGGTTTGTGCAATGTTCGTCTTCATTTTTCTTATGCCCCATTGTCACTCTCAAATGACAATGACTGTCAAATTGTGTCTGGACTTAAAAAATCTGCTGCTGCAACCAATCAAGATTTTCACTTGGAGATGATTTAAAGAGCAACCAGTCAAGGCTCAGTTTTGGGGTGGATGAACAGATTTACCAAACATTTATAGGGCAGTCTCCAGCTATCGACACAATGATAATGGGGATGAATCGGCTGAAAATTACATCTGTCATATCCAAAATAAGCAGCATAGTGTTAGCGTAAATTTGGTGACTCTAGTGACATCGTAACTATGAGAACTTGGTGTAGTTCCTTATCTCCTCTTTTCATATAGATACTGCTTGATGGGGTGGTCATGAGGATGACAACAGCAAGTGAGCGAGCGAGTGAGTACGGTTTAACGTCCCGCCCGATACAGTATAGGTCATTTCAGGGATTGCCTTTTGAGGCAATGCACATGCACATAATAATGCAACAAAAAGTTTACCCTTTTCAATAATGTAACAGAAAGTTCAACCTTTACAGAAAAAGCCCAAAAAATCGACCTAAGCCTAAAATTGTAAGAACTGTCTCTTATGGACGTGCATGTAACAGTAATGACAGTTTTAACTAGAAAGCAGTCAGAGCCACACACCTCCGCCAAGGCAATGTTGTTCGCTAGGTGGCAGCACCATCTTCGGTTTTGCAGCGGTTTCCCTTATGCCTCATTGAAAACAATGGTAACGAAAATTTCAAAGTGATCCAGCATCCAGGATTCCTTCCGGATCACCGCCAAAATTGAATCACTGGTAGTTTGTGCCATTCCCGACATACCCTCAAAATTTCAGAAAGTTCAGTCCATAACTTTTTGAGTTATGTTGCTAACACACAGACAGACAGACAAACAAACAAAGTCTGGCAAAAACATAACCTCCTTGGCGGAGGTAATAATCTTCCTTGTTATCCCCCAGACAGTCAGAATGCTGCTTATTGGAGGCCAGCGGGTGATGACAACAGCAAGACTTATTAAAACTGTAATGTAATGCTGATAACGTTGAAAAAGTATGCCAATCAAACAAAATCTGGAAAAGCTGAAAGTAATGGAAGTTTATATAAAACAAGTCATCTGCAAACGTGACATGCTTTTTTTATACCGCTCCATTTTATCAGTGGCATATTTAGATATGTGAATTGGGGATGTGGTGTACATTTCAAGTGTATATTTTCAAAAAGTGTCAATTATTTAGCATAATACTTCCTTTAAAATTGCTTGGTCTGATTCAAATTGCAAATTGCATGCCATTATTTTTTTCCATTTTTGAAGGGGAGGCCCAGGCATAACCTCCAGCTCAAGTACCCTAGTGGATTATAACGGTAATAAATTTGAGACATCTGTATGTCATGTACATGTATTTTTATCATTGATGGTAAGGTTTGAATTGTATGTGCAATGTTTTCAGGGTGCTAAAGTGGAAATAGAAGCAATAGCAGTTGTTGGCAATATTGTGGACCAAGACTGACGGTGATGCCCGCATGTAGTGGTTAATTTGACTGTGACATCTTCTTTCCAGTCATATAATACATCAATGCATGCATGGATACTGAATAGTTTGTTGACAGTAGGATGGTTGTTTATATTGTTTAGCTTAATATATCATCGTTTTGCTACATTTATGGTGTGTTTATGGCTGGTTTTCCAAGGTCTTTAGTTTTGACACTGTCTGAAGACTTTACATTTTGCACTTTCATAGATCCTAAGATCACAGATTCCCAAAAGTGAATGAAGCAATATGTGCTTTCTACTTTCTTCAAGCACTGATTTTAAATCTCCATGCCTGCAGGCATGTTAAAATGGACCCTATAATAATAACATTTAGCTGTTAGAAACTTTAAGAAATAGCAACAACTCTGCATATCACTGTTTATTAATGAAAGTCATTTACAGAATATATCGCGGTACAAATAACATATTATGGAACTATATGTTTAATATAAAATACATCTCATAATGGGTTAAGTAAGTCCACACTAAAAATCGTTTGCAACCTGATCCTGTAATCAGCAAAAGGCACATGCAACTACTTTTATATAAACAGCTGGACGTCTAATGTGTGAAGCAGGCATTTCGCAGATGCTGGTATACACTGTGTCCAAACAAAAAGAGGCATCTGATATCACCACCTAAGTTTGGCAATAGTAAAGATATTACAACTTTTAGCAACAAAGTAACCGAACAATGCTGAATCTGATGATGGTAAACAAAACTGTCTGCCAGACTTAATTTCCTGAAAAACTTTATGGTGAAAACTCTTTTTGTACCTTAATTAATCTTCTCATCAACTGCAAATGACAGCATATTTATTTTTGTTAAAACTACATCATCATAACCAGGAAAAGTGCACAACATTCTGATGGCTATATCCACACTAGTTTCAAGTTATTCGGTTCGCATGATTTTTGACAAAGTGTACTTATTACGAGAATATCTTTTATTTGTGAGTATCGTGGTAATAAGATCAGATGTGTCTTTTTAACTGAACTCCCCGTGTACATACAGGGTTGGCCAAAAAGTGACACCTTTAATGGTATTTGAGTTTTTTCTTTAGCTAGATGCATTATATCTGCAATTTTTGTTTACTCAAGTTATCAATTTCATGAAATGGCATAGCTCTTCACCTGCCAATGTAAATAACTCATGCTTTCATGCGAATAAATTATAATTTTGTCACAATGGTTGGATTAACTAACAATGAATGCTGTTGGATTCACAAACTGCACACTGGGGTTCCGAAAGAATTATGAAAATGTGTCAGATAAATGAGTGCATTTAAACAGTGAATTACTGGCAAGTCTTAATACTGTTGAAACAGTATTAACAGTTTTGAAATTTACATGCAATTATACTGGTAAAGTTGAAAAGGGTGTCACTTTTTTGGCCCACCCAGTATAAGACACCAAGGATTATCATGATTAATAGGCCACCATATACCATCATGACCTCAGCTATGCAAATGGATATTCGCATCAGCCAGAAGCTTACACACAGCTGCTGAAAAAGCTAACTTCTGCTGCAGTGGTTTCCATAAGGAATGTTTTAAGTAAGCAGACACTATAATAGTAACAGCATTTACATCTCGAGCTCATTTCACATGGAATCGTCATCCACATGAACACAAGGTACAAATATTTCTCCTCCTGTTGCTAAAGAAACATGAAAAATGCACACGAGTTATAGTCAGTTCTACTGCAGATGTACAACTGCACTCCAACAGTCATTATTCAAATAAACCTGTTGTAGTTAGATGCACCCCTATCCCTATTTTTCCTTTTTCATTTGCCTTTAACTTGAGCATTTCTGGGACTGATCAACACTACTTGAGACTCAAACATGAAAAGCTGTCTTGCACGTCCCTTCATCTAGTTCCATCAATCTTCAACAATCTATACATATAAGTGAAGTGTTCATGACATCTTGGTCAACCTTTCTTATCATCACACTCACTGGTTTCACTCCCAATAATTCTCTGCAAGATCCATAATTTGTTCCTTTCTTTCAATGTAAACCTACTAATCTGTTTCATTAGTTTATTTACTTTATGCTATTCTTTCACTGACCACATAATCAGACAGCCCTCGCAAAACTTCTATATGTTGACACCACTGCAACAGAATGCAATTCCACAAGAGTAACAAAATGAATAAAATGCAGAATATACCTGCAGAAGCGGAAAGCAAAAAAATACATATATGCTATTTTCACAAAGTATATACAGCAAGGTTACAGTCAAAAGAACACGAGACTCCAGGTGGACAAATGCAGATTACCCACAGAATTATCATGTGTATGTGAACAATTAGCATTGGAGGCAATGACTACATTTGATGCAGCATACATATCACTGTTACTTATGGTGAGCTACACACCAGTCTACAAGCTTGGCATACACATGAACAAAAAATAACTACGAGGGTCATTCGATAGATAAGTTACAAAACAGCGTCATTTTGTTAGTTTTCCAAATATCAAAAATCCGAAATATACGTTTTGTAGGGAATTTAATTCTGAGTAGCAGCTGTGAGTTTCATGACAATGACATCACTGTGACGTCATTTATAAACATTAAATACTGCGACGTTGACTCTGAAGTCCTCCCGTAACAATCAGCCTGCTGTTATTGTATTTTTGTCGCCAAAAATAAAATGCAAATTAGATTCACTCTGAAAGGCATCCAGTATAATGGCGACAAGTGCTTTGTGTAGCGAACAGTTCACATTTGGTGTAAAAATGCTGGGTGGGCAGAAATTTGTATCATATACCGAGGTGCAATCAGTCATTCTTCAGTGGCATGGACAGCAGTTCTTTGCATCAGGCATTCAGAAGTTTGCTGACAGATAGGAAAAATCTTTAAGTGAACTCGGATGATATGTTGAAAAATGAAACATTAGTCTTTAACATTTAAAGAGATGGCGTTAACTTGTTAATTTTGTCCATTTTTCGTTCTTATGCTGTTTATCACTTGTGAGTTATGATAGATTACTGGTGGGAAAAATAATACACATTTATACTGTGTTCTGTGAGCAGATGATGTCACAATAATGACGTCATCATCCAAAAAATTTTTTACACATGTTCAGAATAAAATTCCCTACAAAACGTATATTTCGGATTTTTTAGATTTGGAAAACTAACAGAATGATGCTGTTTTGTAACTTATTTATCGAACGACCCTCGTACCAAACGTAAATTATGATACCCATAAACTGTTAGAGTTAGCACAGATTCTAACAGTTAACTTTACGGAAAGAATGATGATTACTACCTGTTAACATCAATGAAAAAATACTAAAAAACACATATGATAAAATGTATTATTAAACTGTTGTTCATAACAACATAACCTTTATAACTAAGGCATATTTGCATAAAATTAATAATTCACAAATACAGTTATCACTTTTTAGTGATGTAGAAAATTAAGCTTACTTGTCAGAATAATTAATGGTCAATCATTTTTTTATCAGCAACTATCTCTAATAGCAGAACTTTGCATTCATCTGCATAAACTAGCTTCCATAACAACAACTTTCAAAACCTGTAAATGACAAAAAACAATATTAATAAGATTCCTTGTACACGATCATCGAGATTCTAATCAATTATCAGTTCACTATTGTTAGAAACTGCTCTACAACTATTACTGTCACACTGCTATAGTGATGGATTCATTAACAATGGCAGTAAAGTAAAGTTAATTCATACACAGCTATAGCTTTGTACACTCAGCCGACAAATTTATGTTGAAACGAAACACAGCAAATCACTTTCACTGGATATAGACTTGATTCACAATGCTGCCAGCAATCTATCAAGCTAATCACAAATGTGCACCAGACACCTCATTATGCTACAATTAAACAGGTGCTGCAGGCAAAACACGATTACTATAATGCGCGGAAAGTCTGTCTGTTTGTCTGTCAGCCCTCTCTAGCACCTTCCCTGTTGCATGGTCGCGGACCCCGACCACAGCGTTTTGAGTCCTTTGGCCTTAGGTACATGCCCCCACCTCGCTCCCCACGGGCAGCCTGAGGGGCGGGGGTTGAGTTGCCAGGTCTTTATTCCCCGCTGATTCTGCCAAGTTTGTGAGTATAGTGCTCAGCTTCGTGGAGACATCTGGTGAATGACGACCACTTAAAGGTCCCAGCCTAAGGCCTTAAGGCCGGCCATGAATTTCATAGTCTCTGCGACGTGTGCTGGCAGTTGGATCAGTGGCGCCCTCTGCACGTTATTACACGTACTGCGCAAAACCCCTCTCAAACTCTTGCATGCATTCATTTCACTAGCAAAGTAATCCGCCCATAGAGCTGGTACCTTGCTAGTGTAACAATAATAGCAGATCTAATAATCTTCCCTCATATGCTCCAGAGAGAATAACTCGGAATACTCTCAAGCTGTTACGTACTGATTTCACGGCAACTTTGTTGTAACTGTTCGCATATTGCATAATTTGTCACTGTCTATTTTCACAATTCCATTTGTCATGCTGCTGTGGTTTTTCGCGCAGTCCAAAGGTGAGTTTTCATATGATTAACTGGTTATGCCATCTGATACGGACAATTTATCACCATTCAACACAAGGATGCATTATCAACGTGACGTTGCAATAAAAAATGAAAAAAAACATACACACAAAGATAAAGTACTGCTCAACATCAGCTATAGCTAGAATCAAGACAGCACAAACCCACAAACTGCAGGGTACAATATCTTCAAGAGTTCCAGCAATGTCAGTGATATTCCAAATAGAATCAGTGAGGAAAAGTTAAAGAAATAAAGCACAGCAATATGCAAACTTTGCATCTGGAGCTAACAATACTACATTTTAGAGTCTCCAGGCCCACAGTGTGGGGATTTGATGGGCAAACTGGTCCACTCCCCACTTAGCTAGAACGAAGAAATGTTGCATAAAAATAACTACCAGATGCAATTTTTCAGCAAAAAATGCACACAAATATCTCTAGGGCAAAAGACTCTACTGGGGAGCTTATAGCACTCCCACAAGCCCTTTAGCTAGATTAATGGAGGGAGCCCAGGGAGCTGAATAAAACCCTCTTTGCAAAAGTTTGGACACAGGCCTGCTATAGGGTGCCTAAATTAAAGGAGAATGTGGGGGAACACGGACCTGGAGGAGAACACTTTTAAACCTGTCACCATTCCGTCATCATTTTCATAGAAAAGTGTCACCAGCGGCCAGATTTCATGGCTAAAATACAACCACATACAACCAATTAATATGAGCTGGGTCTACTCTGCAGACCCTACTGGGGGAGCTTATGACAAACACCCTTTCAACAACTTGCTAGAGCTCCCCCACTCCCACTCCCACCATCAATTAAAGCACTGCTGCCAAGCAGATAGTGAATGGACACAAAATATAAAGCACTTCAACCTGATGACAAAGCTGATAAAAAAACTACACGATTCTTTACAGCAAAGTATCATTTCTCCAAAACTGTCACTGAACAATATAATATTCCTCAAAGACAAAACAATTATAAGACAAATCAACAATTGCTGGCACTGTTCGATGAAGACAAATCACTTTCTTCATGTTGAAAGTATCAATTTCAATAGCTCTTCCAGAAAATACTCCACAGAACATAAGTTTTTATAATCACTAACACACTAAACACGAAGGAAATATTTAACCATACTGTACCAATAAAATTTCACTTTAATCACAACTGCTATGACATAACAATCAACTGAACAGTCAAAGCAACAGTAACCACAGCTTGCACCTGTGACGATCATAAAATCTACGTGTTAGCAAAAGCTGTACACTGTCTCACAGGCAAACTTCCTCTACTTTCACAGCTGTAAAAACTCGCAAAACATTCACACAGCAAGTGGCAACTTACAGCAATGCCAAGTGTTTCCACACGAACGCAGTGATGTACCGATGCCAGTTACAGCAGATGCTGGTCCCACACACAATATCCTGCTTTCGTTAGCAACTACTATGAAGAGAAACAGGCTGATACTACTATTATACATCATTCAAAGCCAGTTTCTACTCTTTATTTTTGTTAGCAGTTAATGCTGACTAAAGAGTTATCTTTAGACATGTTTCTGAACAGCTCCATTACTCAACCAGACAACTGACTTGTAAAAAATACAAGACTTCTGTCATTCTGCTAAGAGTTACTAGATCGATCAGCAGCTAACTAGCTGAAACTGACCAGTCAGTGGCTAGACATTCCAGAAAGGCACAATTAGTTCACAAGCTTAATTAACTAACTGACCAAGAACAAGAAACTGACTATTAATTTTCACGAACTTTAAGACGATATAGTCCAGGATCTCAGCTGTAAAGTCATGAACTTACAGTACCCACTGCGAGAGTGTCAGTAAGGTTACAAATCATCTCTGATTGGCCTGTACCACTGCAAGCCTGAGTATTGTAGCACCAAAGGAAGATAAGGTCCAAAATGGTATAAAATAAATTTATACATGCCGAAAATCAGCATCCAACTAAATAGTACTATGACACATAAAAATGCTGCGCTCCACCAAAATTTCTGTAGTTGCAAAACTATTCCGACATTTCACGAATACAAAAACAGCATCTCAAATTTTATACACATACATAAAAATACAATATACCATCACATGTGTGCCGCACATATACGATGGTTTAAATCGCAACTACCGCATCATAAGTTTCATGCATATCATAACTGGTGGCATTATATGAACAGCAACATCATGATTAACAACAATGCTGATGCGTGCTACCATATCAAAGATTTCCCAAGCAGACATGGCAACAACCACGGTCACATCACACGTCAACCACATGGACATTTCTCATGTACGGCAGTAAATGCGGCCATCCATTCAGATGCAAAGAAGCAATTGCGATATAAAAATGATGCGGATCGCCGGTAACAGCATGGACATAAGTAGCATTCGGCATTCACGGCATATGAAACCTACAAACATACAGTCACAGGTTGCTAGGCACATACACTGTGGACCACAAAAACGTGGCACTTTACATTTGTCTATATCTTACAGACTATTTACTGCAATGTTGGCCTAAAGTGTTTTTTTCAATTTTACCAAAATGTTTGTTTGTTATTATCGTTATGTATGCATATTTCATTGATATTTCACAAGGTAGTGTAAAGACACATTTATGATGTGATGGGATCTGTAATAACCACATTATTGCAAACTGTCTGCAGAGTGTGTTAGTGAAAGAATTTTGAAAATCGGTCATTAATTGGTGAAGATATGGACAAAAGTAAAGTGGCACGTTTTTGGCCCACACTGCACATTGCAAATGTCGTAAGTATTCACAATAAATCAGGACGAGCAGTGTTCACACCAGCCATGTTTCTGCGAGATATCCATAATTTTCTGCAGGTTTCTTGATCCTTGGCTGTTAGAAGTGAAAATCAGCACACCAATTATTACTCCTCACTGGGGGGAATATTCCCACCGATTTATCTACACCTTTTTTGAAAATAGTCAAATGAACAGATGGATTGGCAAGACCCATAATGCAGCGCATGAAGACAGCCTCATAAAATGCAGTGAGTGCTGTAACTTCTAACGTTATTACTCACACAAACTAAAGCTGGAATAACTACTGGAGTTACTACTAATGATACTACTGTAAGTGCTTCAAAAACCAACTATACAATTTCTAAAAGTTTAAACTGACTTATAATTCCTTTATGCCTATGCTGTCATTAAAGCTCCATGGCCATGGTCAAACTCACTCATGCAATTTATGTGGATTTAAGATAGACATTTAACCTCACATATAAAATATGTCGATTTGAGCTTCATAAATATATGAAATTAATGTGTGATTCCAAACGAAATGTGGCATTACATTACATTATGCGAAAAATTCCAATTTATCAGTCCCCCTGGTGATGTCATGAGTCTAGCCCATAGACATCATGAATATTAATGTACTAGTCAGTGATGTCTTTACTTTAGGCTAGACCATTAATATTGATGACGTCTATGGGCTAGACTCACGACGTCACTGGGGGAACCTGCCGAGCCATCCTTACCTTACCTGCGGGGTGGATGCCACCAAGGCAGCATCTAGCGCTCAGGCCACCAGGTGGGCCCATTGCGCATCCCCATAAAGCCAAAGGCTAAAGAAATCTCCCCAAAGCTTTAGCAAGCTTCAGGAGTAAAGACCAACGTATGTTATATAAGTTGTTATACTCAATACGGTAAAGACCTAGATGGTTAAGTCTAGTGAGTGAGATTGCATCACATCTCGCAAGGAGATGGAAAGCCATCTCTTCCTCCTGTTGACAGAGGAAGCAGAGTGGGTCTGACCTGACTTTCATCAAAGTCAAATGCCGGTTAAGGTCTGCATGACCAGTTAATAGACCTATAAGAATACAAAGATCCTTTCCAGATCCTTTCTAGGTAATCGTAGAGTATATGGAGACTGGAGAGACTGCCGAGCCATCATGGCGGCATGAATTCTACATCATTTTTGTAGATCATCGATTTCAAATGTAAGTTTTTCCATGTTTCCATTATCAGAAAATTCTGCACTTTTAGAAAAACGGATAAAATGTATATATTAATTTTGGCGTCCATGGACGTTTAAGCGGTGTAGGAAACGATGTTTTTTAGCTGTTTCCATCATCTTTACAGTGTGTTCCAAGAGATTTTCACTAAATGTCTATCAGCAGTGCTTCTCGAGACAAAGATGCTAACTAAGTGCTAAACATACGATTTTTAAAGTATGCTTCAGTGATATCTCTGACATGCATTTATTCTAAACAAATGAAGGCAAAGCTCGATCTTGTGGTGCTCAGTTCTAACTGACAATTTCTGCTTTCTTCTCAGTATTAGGTAAGAATGACAAGCTGAGTGTACCTTGTGTATTTTTTGCTTTCTTCGTGAACCTCCATCTCGGTACCTTTGAACTCGTTGAGTTCCTTGCGTATGGCAGCCTGACAACAAACGCAAGCAGCTGCTGTAATTTCACAACAATGTTCAAACAAAACCAAGCACCATAGGTGCAACTGACTAACTTGACTAAATCTGCCAAATGACGAAAAAATATCTGGAATCATTTGTCTATGCCAACTATAACTACATCTCTTGGTGTTCTGAGGTTTTTGGCTGCGCAAAGGCATCTGGCCTAAAAAAATTCTGCTGCAGCAATCAAGTTTTTTTACATTTTCAGGGACCTTTTGGCAGGGGGAAGAAAATTCCAGATAAAGCCTAACCTGGAGCAAATATCAGAAAAATGAGTTGGTTAAATAAAAAATCAAATGGAATGTTAACATCTGTACAGAAAACATGCTGCATAACCGAATGTTAGCAGTATAAATGTGTCTTGCATATGACATAAAATACCAAAATTAGAAAACATACCATATTTATTAATCTGTTTGTCTCAGTCACATCGGTACTTACATAACAATATGCTATAATGTATCACTGTATGCAAAACATACCTTGTCTCTAGGCGTAAGCCGGAGCCAGGGTTTGTCGGCACGCCTGTCATACAGCTCGACTTCCGTCACTTCGATGTAGTCGTTGAACTTGATGATGCGACGCTCCTTCAGCTCCGTCACCGTCGGCCGGAAACTCAACTAACATGGTTCCACAGTGCAACAATAAACCACGTGAAACAACGCCAGAGACCGAGAAGCTTCATAGCAACAGCACATTAGAAGAACAATGTCAACAGTAACTGATTACATGAGTATGAAATTGGTGCGTGAAATCAACGCTATCTAGCTACCACAAAACAAATGGCAGAAACGAAAACTCTGCGTCTAAAAACAATTTTAAAAATAAAAATAATGTTGCAATTGTTGAAACATCTTGTCGCAGAAACATCTCTGAGAAGACATGGGGGTCATGCGGAAAAAAGAATGATAAAAACTGATGTAAAACCAATGCTATAAAGCCATGCTAAAATAACGATGATAGAATGCACCATCTGCGGCTAAGTGCTGATAGATGCCTGGTTCTAAAACGACACAAATTTCAATTAGTGGTTAACAGTTACAGCAAAAGCAGAACTGGCCATTTTGCAGTGCCACTGAATTATTACTTATATTTGATACTAACAGCACTAATCAAATTTGCCAAGATACCTTGCGAATGAGGGTCTTTTTGAGTTCCTCTCTTTCTCTGTGTAGCTCTTCTGGTGATTGCTCTGTAAGAAACAATACCATCAACTGAATAATACGTATAACAAAATGTCACTGTATACCACAGTATACACATATATCGATACAAGTTTACACGGCCAGTTAAGCTTTTGTACATGCACTGCCTATAATTATTAACTACAATACAATGACTATTGGGCTACATAGTCAAAAATTCTAACTTGAAAATCACACTGTCTTACACAGCTCGAGTACTAGAGAATATAAGCCATAGCTAACTAAAAGAAACAAGAAATTTGAGGTTAAAAAGGTTAAAGGTCGCATATAGCTCCCAATGGGCAAACCCATCTCAGAGCTACGAAGCGTCACTTGTCATATGGGATCACACAGTGTTACCTGCCACCCGACAGAGGTGAACGCGCCCCGCCTTAACCCCAGCCAGATAGGCCGGTACTCGATTTACCTACCCCGGAGGGATGGAAGGCTGAGTTGACCTAGGCGGTTGGTTACATCCCGAGATGGTTTACCTGCCTACCGGCAGTCACCCATCGCAGTATTAACCGGGCCCAGCGTACAGTAACTTCCTATTAGTGATTAATAGTAACCTAGGCCCTATCTCGCACCATTACTGAGATACAGTGACTTAATGGCCAAAAATCGCAAATTTTGCCCACCCCCTCTCATTTACCGCCCATGTTCGAGGTGACCCCCTTCAAATTTATGGAAAAGCTTTACAGTTCCTGAAACTAAAGTCTTCCAGGCAGACGATGGTGAAGATTTGGTGATTCCAGCATGCACCGCTTTTGACTGATCCAACCATGTGACAGACAGACGAACAGAATTGCGATGGCTAAGACATGCTTATAAACAACGGCAACTACCAATATATATATACACATTTCTGCAAAGTAGTGTGGCAACAGATTCGCAAGAAAGTAACAGATTATGTAAGTTGTAACAGGTTCTTACTACAGTCAATCTCAAAATTCAATACACTGTACTGAAAAATCAAAATGTGTCTATATTTGCCCATCAGCGATACCATAAAAACAAGTAATCAGAAATGGTAATCTTACACTTTTCTTAGATTACAATGTTAAATTACAACGTACTCAGCAAAATGTGTTTGTCTTCAAGCTCCTTTGCAGTTGGTCGTTGACTTAATCGACTAAACACAAAAACATAAAATACGTTCCATTGTTCCTTGCAAAATACAGCAGATGCTAGAGGTCAGTAACATCTTTGCACTATGCAAAATGACTATATCTGTACCCCGGTAATTGTTTTTGGAACAATGCCACTAACAGCTGATAAGCTGAAAGCAAAAAGTACAAATGTTGTGAAAATAACAAATAACTAGCTTCAAACCCAAAAGAAACAAAAGATATGTCGGCTGAGTGTTGACACTATGCAGCCACCTCAACTTTTAACAATCTGAGCTGAAAATTGGCACACCATCTATGTTATTCATACCTAGGGGTTACGTTCGCACAACTATGGTTTCTCTAGCCTACATCTTACTGCTTTTAAGTTAGAAGCCCCTGTCATGGATGAACGACTAGACACATGGACGAGCTCATTGGGCTAGATGTGCAATGTGGCCTACTAAAATGACGGCACAAAAATCCTACGGATATGACTACTGAATAATACAAGGGTCATTCCATAAAAAAGTTTACAAAATAACACTATTCCATTATTTTTTAAAATAGAAAAATGAAAAATATACATTTTCTAAAGAATTTAATTCTGAATATATTATGTAAAAATGTTTTTGACAATGACATCATTATTGTGAGGTTATCTATTAATAGAACGCAGTGCAATTGTGCATTATTTACTCCGCCAGTAATTTGTTGTAACTCGCAAGTGACAAACAGCATAGAAAAGACAAAAAAACTAAAAAAATAAACTCAACAAGTTAATGTCGCCTCTTTTAAATGTTTAACATTGGTGTTTCATTTCTCAACATATCGTCTGAGTTCGTTCAAACACTTGTTCCATCTGTCAGCAAGCTTCTGAATGCTCGATGCAAAGAGCGATGCTGGCTGCTGTCTAAGCCATTGAAGAATGACTTAGTATCTGAAGCATCTTAGTATCTGATGCTAATTTCTGCCCATCTACCATTTTCTTATGTGTACTCTTTACCTTGAAAATACTTGAAAATACACTGGATGCATCTCAAGATCGTTCTGATGTGCATGTTTTTTTGCATTAAGTCTTTTTGCCCATAAAAAACAATAACGACGTGCTGTTCGTTATGGGACAATTTCAGTGGCAACTTCACCGTATTTAATGTTTATAAATGACATTACAGTGAAGTCAATGTAATAAAACTCACAGCTGACATTCAGAATTAAATTCCCTAAAAACGTATATTTCAGATTTTTCTTATTTTATGAAGAATAGGAATGGCGCCATTTTGTAAACTTATTTATAGAACGATGCTCATAATACAGCAAATGGAGCAGTAAACTATTTACCGATTCAACTGTGTGCCAATGGCCTGTCGAAACTCTTTCCTCTCAGCTTCTGTTCGTTGTGGCAATATATTGCGATCCTCCTGTTCACGTCTTTGTCGGCCTTGGCTCAGGAACTTGGCTAAGCTGTCGTTGCGAACTACCTTGGCACCTAGTCCCCCTGAAGCATGACAGCATAAGAGATCATAAATAAAACAGCCTCTTCCACTTTTGTATTTATGCCACGACATTACAAAAGTTACACAATACATATAATCGAATAATGTTTACATGTATTTTTAGACGTTAACCATGCCATAATACTAATTTCAACTTATTCTTACATCAGCTCATGCATTGCACACCACAGCTCAGACATATAGACATATTCACACTGCGACATGCCCTGTTTCAGAAAAAAACTGCATCACGACAGCTAGTAACCAAACAGCATGGAGATCATTCGTGCTGTCATCGACGGTCTTAGATCTTCAGAAATGAGGAAGAACCAACAATAACAACATGTGCCCCATTTCCTTCCACCTGTTTGTTAGAAAGCTGTAAACAGCAATAACTCAAATTATGTAATTATCGTTAAAGCAGGCCAAAATTATACCACAATACCTCAAGCATCTTAGACAGTCAGAAAGAAAAACAGATATATGGACAACATATGCGGCAGTAGTGAACTAAGCATACAGGCCTATGTGCACTCACACTGGACAGTAATAACAGGATGCTCGAAGAGACTAATTAATAATGTCTGCAGTAAATCATCAGTATACCAAATTTTTTTAAACTGCAAAAATGCATAGTGCATACCAAATCTGTCAGAATATTGTATTTCATCTTCGTCGTCGTCACTCAAATTATCATAATCTGGGATCTCATCGGCATCTGTGTTTTGCATGGACTCGTGTATGACGCCATTGACAAGTCTTGGTCTGACATGATAAACAACATCTGCTTACACTCTCAGCTAAAGACAATACAAAGTATATGGTGTTAAACAAAGTGCTCTCCTGTCAGCACTCAGCAAACTATCAACATGAATCATCATCATCATCGACAACCGTGGGCTCAATGCCCGTTGGTGTCTGACGCCATTTTTACTATCGCTGCCCACCGCTGCCTATCTAGGGCAGCGTGGCTTAACTCCTGCAGGGTTGTCCCACACC
>Ga0209367_1002098_pt1 | contig 25864 bp, 17 predicted proteins | sample WorMetLIZISLAND2_FD_187412 | JGI IMG/M metagenome (GOLD analysis project Ga0209367, IMG submission 187412) | Marine gutless worms symbiont microbial communities from Max Planck institute for Marine Microbiology, Germany - Olavius geniculatus... ... | reverse complement strand
ATCCTATAATGGGGGTACTTTTATGGGGGCCGGTGATATTTTGATAAGGGGGAGACATATCAATTCCGTGATCATCTCTCCTTGGGCGGATTTTTCATGGGGATACATTTTGCTGTGAAACCGGCGTTAGTAGCATTCCGACCGACGGCTAGTGGTGCCAGTGCCACGCCGCGCGTCGTCGTTGGAGACTATTTTGCAATCGAGCGGGCACGGAGGAGCGCAGGGCTCGTCGCCTGGACTGTTTATGTGGCCGCAGGGAGCGTCAAAGAGCAAGGCGGCGAACGAGGCGGCTACTCGTTAGGAAACGGTTGACCGTTCAGCGCGCTGCCCTGACGATCGACCAATCGCTGCTACCAGTGTAGATGCCGTCTTTCTTTCTCGCGCACGGTCATTTCTCCTACACGACCGCCAGCAGTTTAGTCTCCCTATGGCGTTTCTTGTACAGTCAGAGACGTCGAAAACAGCTTGTTCACGAGTGGCACGGCCTTATCATTTCATCAGACTATTACGACATACTATGAACCAGTTTATAAGCTACAGTTTGATCTAAGTCTCAAGTCTCGTTAGAGATCATACAGGCAAAACAATGATTCGTTATTTATAAGTTTCAGCATGATGTAAAGCGTATCACGCGAGTGTAACGAGATATAATAGACTCTAGTCTGACCGTGATGAAACATGCTATCAGAAGTGACGTCTTTAAAGTGCCTGCGAACATTTAAGACTAAACTCAAAACTTATTTGTTCTCCTCCTTATTTCCACTATAAACTGTAAAGTGACTGCGACGTCATGGGCATTTTTTTCACTCTAAATTGTTTTGTATTGTACTATATTGTGTTGCATCGTACAGCCGTGCTGCCGAACTACGAGCAGTGTCTGGAGGCGGGACGGCAGACAGTGACGGCGGACTTCGGCTACATCAGTAGCGTGATGCCTCAGCGTCAGGGCGGCGACAAGTCAACGAGTGGTGGCGGTGGTAGCGGTAGCGGTGGTAGCCGCGGTGTGGCGGTGCTCGCTCACGGCCAGGTGACGACCACGTCGACGACCAGCAGTCTCAGCGCCCTGACAGACGCCGTGCCGCCGTGTCCCATCGAACTGATCGCGCGGCCCGGACAACGAGTCAACTTCACCCTGTACGACTTCGCGCCCAGGAATCTCTCCTATCCCAACACCGCCAGGCAGATCGATGACTACGAGGAGGACAGCCTGTCCAAGATATGTCACAGGTCAGTCGTGGTATTTCTGTATTTAAATGACAACATAAGATATATGATTTTTGTTTGGTCGGATACAAGCATCGCCTGTTGAGTAAGTGATTGAGAAAATAAATTTTTTGGAGCGCAGGGGTGGGGTGGGAGCTAGGAAGTGCTAGAAGTTAGGTTTCAGAAGACAGTTAATAAAATACTGCGAGATACTTACAAAAAGATATGAAAAATTAGTTTAATTAGCACAATAACGATCGATTACCGGCATGAAAATTTCAACACTTTGACAGCTTATCTGAAATGCATGTTGCAAACGTTCTGAGTGCCGTTTTTTAATTACTTTATATAAGATTGGTTTCCGACGTGTAAAAATTGTTGAACAAGAATTTTACAAACATTTCTGTCGCTCGACCAGTAGCATCATTATTATTACATTTGCTACTTGGCTTTTCACGTCAACGTTAATGCTACGAAACAAAATTATTCAATCATAGATGAAGGCAGGCAAAAAGTACACATCGTCGAACGTAAAAAAACTGATGACTGTTTACCGGAAATTCCGAGACTACAGCGCGTTCGAGTGTGTATACTTTTAACTGAAAAATGATGAATTAGATTAATCTCAGATGAACTTGAATTGTTTTCTGGCGGCAGGGTGCACAATAATACAATGTACCGTTAATGGCGCTGACCGTGCATCAGAGTGTCAAAGTTCACGCGTTAGAAAGGTGCCTGTTTGGTCTCGTGCAAAGCAGTGCGTTGTTTCGCCGGCTGGTGATGCTACTGTGGCGCCATCGCGCGGCCGCCGGCGTCGTCGTCTCTCCTTCCCGCGCTTTCTGCGTTCGTCGATTACGTCACAGATCACGTGTTCAGCCGGCGCCAGTTAATAATGCCATTTGTCACCGACGCGAGCAGGATCGGCCCACGCGGCGGCTGCGGACCTGACCGGAAGTCGATATAGCCAGCGGTCACGTGACCGCACCCGACGTAGATCGGAAACCCGAGGGGACGGCGGCTGCGCCTGAGCAGAGCGGAGGGGGCGTCGGAGTCAGAATCTCATTGTTGTTGTACCACGACGAGCTGCTCACTGCAGCGCTGCCGGCGTTACACCGGTGCGCGTTATTACTTGTCGACCAACCGACATGTCAGTCAGTTAGTCGACTGTTTTCGTTATTGCCTGTTTTTCCCGCGCGGCCGACTCCATGTACCAACCGGGGTGTTTAGTCCTTAACTTCCAACATCGACAGGATTACGTCACTGACGTTCTCGCAGTAACGATTAGCTGAGTGGAAAAATCAGCGAAACATTCAATCAGTCGAACTGCACGTAGGCCTACAGCACGCACTATTAAATGATTACATGTACAGATATCTCTTACACAGACCGAGTTATAGCCAATTTTGTCCTAAATTTCGTTGCCATGGCAATGGGGGTCGGTCGGGAAAAAATGCAATTGGCAGCATTTAATGGCCCATCCCCGAAAACTCCTCTATAGACGCAAAAATCTCGCAGATATCTCTTACACAAGCTAAGTTATAGCCCATTTTGTCCCAAATTTCGTTGCCATGGCAATTAGGGAGGGTCCGGAGTAAAATTGAATAACACCATTAGATTGGCCATCCCCTAAAACCATACCCTAAAACCAAAAATTACGACTTTATCTTATACACAGCCAAAGTTATAATCGTTTAAAGAATTGTTTAATTTTCCCCATCAAGGCGCCATTGTATTTTTTTGATTTTTGCGAATAAATACATTAAATATTAAATTTTAATTTTTTTAACCCCAAAAAGGCACTTCTTTGCGGAGAACCGCGTCGTTTGACGTATTAAGCGTAAAAATCCTTTAAGGGATCTGACCTGTGGGTGCGAAAAAAGGCATATATAAAGAAATTTTTTTGCGTATATTTTACCCATTTGCCGAGAAGCCCTCCTTGGAGGAATTTGCATAAAATTTTGCATGACGGGTCCTCTCCCCAATGTAATCAACCGTGCCAAATTTTATCTCAATCGGGTCAGGGGTTTTGATTCTGTGGGGGTCAAATTTTTGGATTCCCCATAAGAAAGAGAAGTCGCCGTTAACACAGGGCTTGAACTACCGTTCAGCCTGTGATATTATCGTAGTTATTTTAATGTTGCTATTATGCAAAAGAATTTTAGCAAAAATCATGTACGACATAAGACGTATTTTATTTTTCGACATACAAGGCGTCTAAATGACAACCCACAATCGCCGCTGCAATCTTGTTAGTTCTATAGAAAGACTTTCTTTGGTCTTTTCCCGGTCTTCGACCAAGTGACACTTTTACGACAATTTTTTTCCGCATAGAAAAACCAAATAACTAAAATTTAAGATTATCGTCTCTGGACGTAGGCGAGACAACGCGGCGTATTGTCTGCGTCAGTGGGTACAGACGACACGTAGGACATGTCCATGCGGCATCATATCGATGACGACAATGCCAGTTGACGGTGGGTGGCTAGTTCACTGCGCGGGTGGTCCTGGTATCAGATGGTCGAGTCGCTGGCACCAGCGATAAATTCACATCAGCAAAACGGCGAGCAGAATCATGCCGGACAGACACCGACCGGTGCGATCAATCAACGTATTCTATGACATTCGCGGCGACTACCGCAGTCTCAGGCCGCCCGCCGACCTCGACTTGCTCGGACACAATCGGACTTTTGTAGTCCAAGTTGTGCGAAGTAACGCATAATAATAAGGAACGGCAGAAGTGAGAAACAGCGATGAACTGCGCAGAGTGAGCGCGCAGCTGCACTGCATAAACTTCACGCGCTCCCAGCATTTTAATGATCTTTTCTGTGCACACCCAACGCTTATCAGGAGGCTTGCAGCTAGACCTCTGGAAACCGGTGAGAATGGACAGGAACATTCGCCCAGCGGGAAAAATAAAATAACAACTAAGCAGGGAAAAGGTGGGTAAATGATGAGTTAAGTCGGAGGATGGTGCCTCTGGAAAATTTTATAGCTATTTTGCGAAAAAAAATATCAGGTCAAGTACGTCGTGGAATTCTAAGATTTGGAAAATTGAAATCGTGACTTGAAAACAAAAAAAGAAGAAAAGGTATGGGAAAGGTTCAGTTAACAGAACGTTTTATAGTTGCGATGATAAACTTTCGGCTGGCGAACACGGCATAATGCCGGCGTATACAGTATTAGCAGCATGGATTCACAGAAACACATACATCCGTCTTGCCATAAAAGTACAATTTTTCTGCTCCAGCGCGAGTTCTCGTTACCGAACCGTCGGGTAGAGTCATTTGCGGATAATCATGTATTCCGTTCGGTAGTACAGGCAGGTGTCCGTGTTCGAACACACTGCAGTAGCTAATGGAGACACCAGCTTTAATGGTCCTGTCTGCGACGACAGGCGGCCGTGTCTTGTTGGTGGTGGAACCACTGACCAGTAGCATAGACAAGGAGGCAGAGGGCCACCCCCGTTTGAACGGCCAAACACATTTTTTGTCACAAATAGCTATTAGAGACTTTCAGGTTTCACGTGGTCTAATTCAGGTCCTCAAACAAGACGTAAGCACACGTTTAAACCGCACTAATTTTGATGAGTTGATTCTCAGGTAAACTAAATACACTGTAATTAAACTTGTTGTTACCAGATCTCATATTTTAAGGCCATTGTGCACCAAATCAAATGTCTGTGGAGCCCCAAACTGTACTGGGACGGTGATAGCACTCTCTTAGACCTTTTAGCTAGATTTTCGGAGTTTTATTTCTAACAGCATGAAAAAGGGGAAGAAAAGAGAAAGCGAAAGGGAAGGAAAGAGGTAACGAAAGAGAAAGAAAAAAAAGGAAAAAAGGAAGTGAAAGAAAAAACGGGAAAAACAGGAAGGAAAAAGAAGAAAAAAAGAAGGAAAGAAAGGAGAAGGGCATGTAAGGGAAACGTAAGTAAAAAGAGGGATAAAAGGAAAAAAGAGAACAGAAAAAAGGGATGGAAAGTCCCCAATTCACATTTCTGGCTACGCCACTTCGGCGGACGCTGTTTAGCAGCTGCGGATAGACCGAGCGAGTGAGCTCGTGCGATGAATTAGAGGCCGAGAAATGAAAGTTGTAGTGCAGGGTGTCGTGTCGTGTCAGTGGCCGGTGCAGCTTGCGATCGACAGCGACTCTCGTCCCAGTCCCGTCGCGTCAGCCACCGGAAACTGCAGTAAAAAGCGACCGCGCCGGCCGGCGCCATGTCGCACATCGATGCCGTGTGCGCAGGGATTGGTCACGTCATTCACACCACGCGACGCATAAACGTCGACACCGACAGAATGCGCGGCCGTTTCACAGCTCCTGTACTCGTTACAATGATAACTTGTCGCAATTCTGATCTGCACGTAAAATGCGACAGCTTAATTCTGGCTTCCTGTGACGGTTTATCATTATTTTTCTTATAACCAATAGTATTTTATCAGTATTTTACCAAATATTGATGCTGCTTTTCCAATTCGCATTTTGATTGTTTTCTCACAGCTGCCGTTGCACGATGCGAACTCAGCGCTCAGCCTCCTATCCTGCGTGAGATGGGAAATGAGTAGTAGCTTGCTGGCTACGGGGTGAAAGCCAAGTGTGGCGCGGTGGTGTGTCTGCTTGCTGCAAAGCGCGGGTTTAGTTGTTAGCTGACGCGGGCAATAGATGGCTGCATGGTGCGCTGCGTTATTTTTAGCTCATGCCAATCAGCTGGCACTTCCGAGATTGTAAAGCGCTTCTGTCCACGAGTTCCTCTCATGTAAGAAGCGCTATAGCAAGTACCGTACTTTGCTTTCTTTTGCCCTTTGCCAAAATAGCAGAAATCATTTGCCTGTTCAATGTCTGATCCTGCAGTTTGTATGTCCGATCGGTCACTCTAAACACTAGTAACCATCACGTTACATTTGTCTGCATTAATGTATAGTTCGACTTTTTATTTGTACTGGTAAGTTATTCGCAACATAGGCTGTTGTCTCGGTCGCCTTTTCGTTGCTAGTACGATGGTCAGCACTTCAGATCAGCGGCGTGTGTCGCATGAAATAACGGGCAGTATGTTAATAGACACGGTCCTATTAAACGTCGAAGATGGACATTGCAGCTTGTCAATTATTCATTATCGATAAGCGGAGCCGAAGCCTGTAAACATAGAGTCAACATAAAACCGTTTCACGTGATCCATCATCAAGTAATTGATGTAATATACCGTCGCGTTGAGGATTATCCCCGCACGGAAATCCGTCGTCGTTCTGCATCGTTAGCATCATTTTCCGTCAGACGTTTTCCGTTGTCGCTTCGTTTCTTCTCTGATAACACTTCCGTCTATTTTGCGCCGTTATTTATCTTATTGTAATGTAATGGTGTGGATGTACTAGTCTTCTTTTTAGCGCACGATACCAATGCATATAGTGACTTGTGAAAAGTCATACAGCATACAGCAGTAGGCTATGCATTTATTTTGTCATGTTGTCACGTTGATAGATTAATTTTCGCCGACGGAAATTAACGATATGCGATATTCATAAGCAAGACCATGAGCAAGACCAAGATAGGAGACGAAAAAGCGAGCGCGTATAAATTTCTACCGACCAGTCTTTTCGAGACAGAAAATTAGTCATGTGTGCTTATCTCTAGCTTTGGGTCTAGGCTGCGGCTCTTCGAGTTTTTTTAAAAAAATGCTAAATGTTTGTCAGATTTAAATTTTCTTCGAATGGAAAATCAGGCCCATTGACAATGTCGCCGGAATTCTGGATGTGGCGCTGTCGAAACTTCCGTGATCTCGAATATTCGACTGGATTTGTAAACGTCGTCTGAGACAATAGATCGGTAGTCACCGCGGTGGACCGTGGACTGGATGCAATAATATTTACAGTGAAGACTCGTCTGTCTTATTATGTGCCTGACTATCTGCATGAAACAAGCAAATATATTGCCAGGCCTTATGGCGACATTTCATGCGGCCGTCTAGCTATAAGTTACAAGTACATACCCACCGCACTGTGCCTAGTGTGCAGTGGGCCAGGCCGCCGGCGCTGGATCGGCCGTAAGTAAAGACGAGGTACATGTACACGAGATGTGTACCAGTTTACTTAAGTTTCCGTTTGTTCCATAATATTCTTAACTTTAGTTTCTGTTATCACCATCATCGGTCAGTTTTGGTTCTTTTGACTTTGTGCTCCAAAAACTGACATACTGGTTATTTTTGCTGATGGGAGGGTTTTCGGCTATGTTAGTTATTTAAGATTTTTTTTGTTTTCCAGTTAAGAACATTATGGGACAGACGGACGGACGAACGAACGGACAGGCAAGACGCGCAATGAGCCTGTTATTTCGGTCGCATAACAGCTCTTTTGGCGTCGATTTTATGAAGCTCCGGAATGCCTGTCAGGCCAAATATACGGCGATGACGACAATGATGATGATGATGATGATAACAAAGTTTAAAGTAATTTGGCAGAAAACGGAATCGCTCATTTGTCATAATTATGCCGGTATAGGCCTGGCGGTTTGGCTGCAATTTGAAATTGCAGTTTCGGCTGGGGGTTCTAGTCCCCTAATCTTTTCTTTTCCTTCTGTCAGGGTGCCCTATTTGGCACAATGTGTTACTGGATCCACAAGTTGTACCTGGCATGTGACGTCTAAATGCATTGGACGGTTTAAGCAGCCACGAATGTAACAGACTACAAACAGACAGGCAGACCACGTTATAGTAAAATGTGTAGGAATAGGCGAAATCCCCTGCAGCTGCAAACAATTCCGCCTAATCATAATAATAAAACAGTGCAGTGCTGACATATCACGAGCAGCAATGTCATTGCAAGAGTTCACGGTCCGGATGGTTGCTAGTCGGACGGGACCTCCCTGGCGTATATGCCGGCTGGTAGGCTAGTCACCAAGGATTATCTGGCTACGGGCATCCATCGCAGTTGTGCGTCGTTAGCGTCATTTCTGACATCGGCCGCTTTCGTTATTGATTCGCCTCTCGTATATTAGACTTTCCGTCCATTTTCCTCTGTTATCTCGCTGTGATGATATACTGTTATGGATATGGCGTTCTTTATCTGTTAATTATTTAATTGTCCGGTGTACGTCGCGCGAGACACATTAGTACGGCTGTGAAGGTAGAATTGGACGTTGTACTGGGTTATGTGTGAGGATGCGTAATTGCAGTAAACATACCATAGTTGCGTTATAGTTGAGCTACGAACACACATTAAAAATTTTCATTGACCATTGTATTGGTAGCGAATCTACAAAACAATATCAATTGAAAACGAACAAACAGAAAACACATCAAAGATAAAATCAATTCTGAATTTGTAGGAAAACATTTTAGTGGAATTTTCTTCAATGTGAAACTATTTTAGCAGTAACGAGCCAGCTAGTCGCGTAGAACTGTGTAAAATAGAGTCTAGTACTGATTGAATATGCATGATGTTGAGTGAAATGCACGGTGCAGGTACGCGTTTATCGACGAGCCACTTATCGGAAGCAGTGCGACCATCTGCGGCGGAAGCGGAAACGGAATTGGAGCGACTTCCGGTCGCGTGCGCCACATTTACACGTCGCGGTCACATCGAGTTCGCGTCCAGCTGCTTCACGCCGACGCCAACTTTCTTCTCAAATTCGACGGTAAACCTTCTGAGCGCTACGATGCATTGACGTAAATTAATTATCTCCGCCAAAGTGAACGTAGTGAACTGACGGAGATTAAGTAATCGCGTTGTGTGTCTGCCTGTGTGTGTGTGTGTGCACGTCAGTGACTCAGTATGCGCTATTGCTATTGTGACGTCACCTACGGCGTCGCTGCATTGTCATTACACCACCAGCAGACTAGTAGTAGCAGTTTTAGTAGTAGTAGTAGTAATAGTCGTAGAAATGTTAAAATTACTTCACTTGGCGAAGATATGCACTCTCACTAGCGCCTTTTAATTAATTATTTGGCTTTAGTTTGTACGCAGTGCTGACTGCAAAGATTTTATTCAGAGGTGGCGCATTCGTACATGCGATAATGAAAAGGGTGTACACCCTATGTTTTTATTTTTTTCACAAAATGCATTACTTTACATGCAGCTAGCGACTGTTTTCAACATGTGTTTAAGATGCTAAAATGTAACGCAATAGGCCTAAATAAATAAATTTAACACACAGACGCGGCCTAATACTCAGCACACATGTTTTTTTCCGTCGGAGTTAATGTACTTCTATTTAAACCACACTGAGCTCGCACTGGTGCTGTTCTCGCAACTTTCGGCTGCAGTCGTGCGTATAAAGCAAACGACGGTGTAGTCTGTGCAATCTGAGCGTGGTTTATACTTTGTTTACACGATCGAGCAAACATCGAGCAAACGTCGAGCATTGCTCGACCTATGGTAATTAGCATGCTAATTAGGATGGCGGGCGGGTTGTAATTAGAAGGCCTATATAACACGTGGATTAGCTGTGGGCCTACATTTGAGCCAGGGAGCTGCTTGATGTTTGCTCGATGTTTGCTGGACGTTTGCTCGACGTTTGCTCGATGTCTGCTCGATGTTTGCTCGATCGTGTAAACGGGGTATTAAGTATACGATACCGAACTGTCTGGAGTGGTATAAGCTCGCGATGCTCCTATTGTACTGGTGCAGTGATCGGCTGCGCGGAGCCGACATGGATGTCTGGCGGTGACGTTCATGTGCGCTATCAACATCTCGACAAGTTGATCGTCGCGTGCAATCACAGTGACGAGACGTTCGTGCTACGCTGCAGTCAGCGACGATGGCTTGGACACATCGGCAACTGCACCCCGCCCAAAACCACCGGTACGCTAAGTTCCTCAACTACACTTGCTTAAAAATGGTTCAATGCTATAGCTTTTCATAGGAAACCCATCTCAGAGCTACGGAGCGTCACCTGCCGTATGGAATCACACAGTGTTACTCGCCCGACACAATTGAACGCGCCTTGCTTTATGTTGTACGACAAATCGACGATGTATCCGATTAAAGAAGTTGCTGTACGCCGGGCCGGGTTAGTAAACCATCTCGGTATGTAACTAGCCACCTAGTTCAACTCAGCCTTTCATCTTTTCTCCGGAGTAGGTAAATCAAGTACCGGTTTATCTGTAGGATTATGTCTGTCTGGCTGTGGTCCCATGTGGCAGGTGATGCTCCGTAGCTTTGAGATGGGTTTCGCGTAAGGAGAGCAATACGCTATAAACGTTTTAAACCTTTAAATATGCTATATTGACTTGACTTGACGAATAAAGAAGTGAGAAACTTAAAGGTCATTATAGATTATTGGCCAGCGTGCTAAAAATAGTTAAAACCCATCGGGCAGTTGGAGTTCCAACAGAAAAAAATTATTGCCTCTTCCTAAGAATACCCTCCTCTCCTGTCAGCCTTTGGCTTTGGTTTTTCTTTATTTGGACCTTGCACCGTGCCCTTTTCTTTAGGTGCTTGTGTGCGTGGATACTAGCACAGTTTGTGATAAAAATAGCTGTTGCTACTACAAGCGGTAGCGAAAAGACACACAGACTTAGCTGAGCATTAAGTAAGTGCGGTAAAATATAACGAGCGCCGGACGAGCCGAATAGCGGTAGTCTTGACAGTAAAATGAGCTCGGCACATACCACCGGAACGAAGACAGTAAAGTACAAAGTAAAGTAACGCGGCAGTTTAATCCCCTCAAGACCGTTGTGCTGCTTTGCGCGTTGTTGTAAGTCATTGGCGTCGACAGCACCGTCGCCTCGTACTCCTGACTACAGTATATCGTTGTTGCGTTCAAACAGCTGAGCAATGAGCCGCGGGGAAGCGCCACCGTCCCTCAGGTCGGCCGAGTAATAGGGTGTTTAAACGATTGAGTAAACATCGAGCAGCTAGCTCGACGTTCTATGGTAATTAGCATGCTAATTAGGAAAGCGGGCGGGTTGTAATTGGAATATAACACGTGATCAGCTGTGGGCTAAGAGCCTAAGCCTAGGCCTGCATTTGAGCCAGGGGGCGGGGTTCCAATAGGCCTGCTTGAGCCAGCTCGATGTTTGCTTGATCGTGTAAACACCCTATAAGTCGCCATAACAGCCGTCGTCGTCGTCACTGCCGACTGTCTTGCAACAGCCACGCTGTAACATACTGAGTGTCCTATCTCCCTCTGTACGCGAACAGCCACCGTCTGGTCACCATCGTCTTCTTTTCTGCCATCCGTCGCTACTGGTACATGCAGATGTGCGGATTTTCTTAACTTGATTCGTCTGGCTGGAAAAAAACTTGCAATTCCGCGCGGACGATTTTTTTTCGTTCCCGAGTTGTCTTGTCGTAAAAACCCGCCGTTAATCTGTATAATCGTTAATTAACCAATAACGCAATATAGTACGTTGTTATAAATCGCAGTGATGTAAAAATTAGTTCGCAAATCTTCACGGTCTGCGGAGCTGCTGTGGATCTGAGTTCAAGTACGCACACCTCCTTCTAAGTCGCGATTGCTGCTGTGATACAGCCGCTGATGCTGGTACATCGTTGCCACAGCAGTATCTATCGCCATCGAACGACATTCCAAGCCTAGGTGTTTTTTTTCAATTAGCTCCGTGTAATCGCTTTCTGACGGCGACTAAGCCGGCCGAAGGCTACTTCATTGTGTTGTCAAATAACTCTTAACTTTTTGGAACGATAAAAAATTGTTAACCACGATATGCCTGTCTTTGCCACGTGATTATCAGCGGTAAAAATATAAATTTGGAAGCAAGAAACGAACGATCGGCGGAAGGTGAGGAAAAAATTTTTGGCCGACGTCCATGGCTCTGTCTGTGTCACATGACTCGCGGTAATAAGCACACGGAGTACTGTGTCTGCTTTTTTATTAATCTGCTACCGAGTCCATGATTTTGAGTTACTTCGGATCATCGAAAAAATACTTCATAAAATTCTGTGCGACTTTAAGCTGGAAAATAATGCTTATTACACTGTACACGGTGTTTCATAAAAAGCACCCTTTTTGTTTTTTTTTGAAACTTAGTCAAATGGTGATCAATTTGCATGACATTTTTACCAGACGTAGGTAAAAAATAAAAAATTCATATTATTTCAATAAATTGTGGCCATTAGTTAAATATTCTTTGCTAGTCGTAGTGTAATGCTGACGTCATAATGTATCATGAGTACAAACTGGCTTGTCTCAACTGGGTCTGTCAGTAGCTACCCTGCTTCGATGGTAAACTTTATCTGGTTTACTGATGAAAAATGTTTATCGTGTCAGCACTTAGTAACATGGAGGCATAAAATCAGGTGTCTCGCAATTCAAAAACTCCTCCATCTCGTAAGCGGAGTGTGCTGGTGCACTGTCTTGCTAAAAGGTGTAATAACTAAGCTATCCCCACAAGTGTGTGAAAGTGATTGTTTTGGGCGTTATTGTGGCTACAGTGTTAAAACTATAACAGTTTGTCATCAATAAACCAGATAAAGTTCGCCATCGACGAAGGGCACTATTCAGCAAGTCTGTCAGCACCGATTGCAACAAGCCAGTTTGTACTCGCAGCACACTATGACGTCAGCATTACGTCACGACTTGCAAAGAATATTGAACTATCAGCTATCTTTTATCCAAATATTTCGAATGAGTATTTCCTCAGCTACATCTGGTAAAAATTTCGTGTGAATTGATCATCATTGGACTGAATTATGAAAGAAAAAAGTGTGCCTTTTTATAAAACACCGTGTACATGTACTTTGTACTACGAAGATTTTCATATCCGTCCAAGCAAAATTCTAATGTCGTGAATTAAGCTTACGAGAAGGCGTCCAAAAGTAGCTCCGGCATGTCCAGAATATTTTCGGGTGTTTTTCGACTACTAAGTTAATCTGGGTGGTTTGGTAGACGGCAAAGCTTTTTATTTACGGCGAAGACGAGCCGAGAGCATTACGCAGTAATTGACAGACGTTTGCGTGAGAACTGCGATCAAAGCAGATGAAGTTGTCAGACGCATGGAATAGACCAAGTCGAGTGACGTCTGCAGTCGAAAACGATCAGTTAATTACTGCTCATCATCATCATCATCGTGGTTGATTGAGGTGACGTGGCGCTGACAAGCGTCAGAGTCAATACAGCGCTGCGTGACGTCACCGTGCACGGGATGCAGCTGCGACTGCTGGCAGTGGCGACGTCATACGACGACGTCATCGATGACGGCAGTGGCAAGCTGTCAATCAAAGTCCTCGGTCGGTGCGCGATCGTCTCTAATCTGTGGATCAGCAGCGCCGCTGCACGCGGACACGGCTCATGAGCGTTGTGTGACCCGGGTGGACGGACGGACCATGGTGGGTGGTCGCGCTGGATCATGCTGTGTGTGTGGTCTCAAGTGAATCCGACGGCAGACAGCTACTGCGGGACACTGCCATCAACTGTCGCTTAGTCGCGAATATTCACCGCAGTGCAGTGCTCTGATATAGAGTTGAGTGAGCTGCGATAGTTATAGAACTGAGCGAAGGAAATGTGCGTGCTGGTTAAGGGTTAAAACATAAACCGTTTCTCGTAAGTTTAAGTGAACAGGTTCTGACTTTTGATATTCGCCGTAAAAACAGTTTGAAATGTAAGTCAAGTAAGACTGTCGTAGCGAATTTGTTCGCGTTTCGGCCCGCAGCTGCCGTGTGGTCTGAAATATATGAATACCGCACACCCTCATTTTTGGACGATTAGCTCGACAAAAACTGCTGGTCGGACATTTATCGAATTAAGATGCGTGCCACAAGTGGACTTGACAGCGTACCACCTGGACTGCGCTGCCTAATTGCCACGCGGGACCCGACGCTAAACCAGCCGTTGCCGTCGTGTAGCGACCGGCCGGTGGCACATTATAAGCCGGGTTTCATTGCCAATAGATCAGACCCGCTGTTGGTTCCTATCGGCCATGTGCAGCAGCAGCAGCAGCAACAAGGCGCTGCTGCGGCGTTTCAAGACGAATGGCTGATGACGTGACACACCCACAACGTACGCGCCTTGCAACAAAATCGTCAAAATTAGCCCTCTCCGCCGCCGCCGCAGCCATCTCGCTTCTTTATATCGCTGTTAGTGGTACAGTTCCGGTCGATCTCGTTACCGCGAACTGCGGTTGTTTACTGCCAAAACTCGTACGCCCCGGAAACAGTTCATCTCGCTTTACTGTCCGGCGTGTCATAAGGACGCAATATTATATTAAAGTTATTGAGGGAAGGGCCAACGAGGGTCCAGTGTAAGGCTAGCTCACTGGTCAATGACTTGTGGACCGCCCACGAATTTTTTTAATGTAGTTATGCTTCTGCAGGCTTCTGCAGGCAACAGGTCTAGCGTCCACATGAGCTACTTTCTGTGTAGATCAAAAGTTTTTAGAAACATAGGTGGCTGTCCGCCTTAACACAGTAGGCCTACTGTGGAAAACACAACTACACTGTGTCTCAAAAAAACATCCCCGACATTTTCGACTGTAACTTGAAAACCAATTGTCAGATTTTGATAATTTTTAAAATCAATATTCCTGACACAGCTTGCCATCAAATGACCGTTTAGTTTCCCACCTCACCCAATGTATGCTTCTGCACTACCTAGGAAAATCAGATCAAGCGAAATATGTGTTGAAATAAACAGGAAACCTGATTTAACATCCCCGACATTATCGACCGTAACTTGAAGAATGACCAGCAGATTTTAATAATTTTTGGCAGAAATATTTCTGACACAACTGGCTATTAAATAAGTGTTTTAGTTTTCACTTCACCCAACGTCTGCTTTTGCACTACCTAAAAATGCGGTGCGTTATTTATTGTCGCTAGAATGCAGTTATTTTTACTGTCGACGGTTGGCGTCGTCAGTCATCACCGATCTCGGTCTGGAGATGTTTTGCTTATACACATTTTTTTGCGTTACGAACTATAAGTAGCGCTTAATGGAAGCCTGAATAATATATTTGGTCGTCACTACTGTTGAGCATGTGAGCTGTGTTTGTACGTGCGCAGTTCTGCCAGACATGCAGATTGACGACAGCAGTTATAGCGACTTCCTCGGCTTACCTCACATAGGTCGGTGTATACGATATTTTATCTAAATCGAAAGTTTTTTTGTTCTTTTTTCGTTATTGTCATAGGCAGCCATCTTTGTTATAATACAACAAACGTATTACTTCACAGTGGTCTCAGCTTTGCGAGAAATTTTACCGTCTGGGGAATTTTTCTCGGTCGACCTACTAATAATTATATAATCAAAAATTTCAGGGCAACTGTCCACTACTTAGACAAAGAACCGGCCCCACTGATATTGCCATAGTGTTTATTTATCCAGTTTGCCCGTGCTGTAGTCGTAGTAATTATCATACACTGACGAGTACATGGACTTAGCTAATTTAGAAATAAGCCTATCAAAAAGGGGAACAGGTGTGGGCTACCTATAGCACATAGCACATTTTGCCCGAGGAGACTCGACCTGATGATGATGATGATGATAGCACATATATTTCACTTTATGCTTGGCAAACTTTTTTTATTAATTATCACCTTTTATTTTTGCATTAACCCCCAAATACGCCCCTGGGTAAGTGTGAACTGAAGCTATGGTCGCGTTCTCCATGCCGACGTGACATCCGACAGCACAGAGCTTCAGACGACCCACAACACAGCGCTTTGGTCGACGTACGAGGTCTGATCATTGAAGGTTGCACGGAGAGAGACGACTAATGCAGGGCTAATGGCGTTCTAAATGTCTAGCTATCAGTGCACATTTACACTAGCCATCATTTGGCGCATGTCTGAATAGTCTACTGGCGTCATCGACATCTTTTTTTGCTTCTTGCAGACACGAATGCTACATTTCAACAAATGTTTTATTAACGCAGTTTTGTCTGTCTTACACCTGTACTGTATAAAACTTCTATAAATAGGTCTGTGTTACTGTTTGCAAAATGTGGTAAATTGCACGAATATATTCTATAAATCGTTAACATTTTGTGGTAGTCATACATTTCATTCATTATTGACAAACTACTTAAAGTCGGCAGATGCTCCGTATAAAATTATATTATTATAAATAGTATATAAAATTATGGGTAATGTTGCATTTTTAGAACTTGTTAAGCTGGCCTGTTTGCAGGGATGTCGGCGGCTATCATTCTAGGCGTTGCCATGGTTACGGTTGTGTACGTTGCCGCCATCATGGTCTGCTTCTTGTACATTCGCAGGTGCGTGCGTCACGTGACTGACTGCGTGTACAACATGAGTGTACAACTGCGCACTGTTGCACTTTAAACTCTCACGGAGTGTTATTTTAAACTTAAATAGTTGGATATTAGTCCGGAATCTGCTAGTGTGCAGTCTTTTTCCAAACTTTTACTATGCTTGTCGTCATAATAGATGTACTCGTATAGTCTGCTGCGGTTGCTGAGAACTGTTTGTAATTGAAGCCAATGAAATGTTTTTAATAAACCATTTAATAAAGAGTGCGCAATTGTACGATATATTGTAAAATGCGACGTAAAATTGTTATTGTTACAGTTTTCAAATCCCACGCGGATCATAATGCGGGCAGATTTTAGTTCTCTACAGCCGCGCAAGGGCAATGCTTTTGCACGTTGCTAGTGTAGCATAATGTGAAAAATTCGATATTCGTTTCAGAGTTCGAAGTCAAATAGTTCTGATAGGAGACGTTTACGAATACATCGTAGGAAATATTCGGAGGTTTGGACGGGAAAAAATTGAGGGAAAACGACTCGCTGACGTTGTTGTAGGTGGTGCAAGCAATTGTCGGGAGGTGCTTCGGCGGCACTGCGTCGCAAGCCTGAACTGATGACATCATCTGAAGACGCTTTGAACGCGTCGCCTCAGTGCACGCTGTCGACACCCTGCCACTACAGCGAGAGAACGCCCATCGCACACGTGCGTGAGAAGGTGACCACGTGGTCCGGAGGACAACCGCTTTACTCCGAGTTCTTCGAACTGCGGCCCAAGTCTACTCTACCGCCGCCGGCGCCACCACTGACGCTGTCCAGTCCGCTACATCATCGATGCCGCCTTGACTCTACAACGTCAACCGACCAGCCGCCGTCGCCGAGCGCTGCCAGAGGCTTACTGCACGCCCAGACACAAGCTGATGGGACCTATAGTAACTTACTGTTACTTAGGCCTACTTAGGTTAGGATTCCGTTAGCTTTTATTTGATGTGGATTTCTTGTACAGCATCCTGTACAACAAGTCAGCAGCAAGTCGGAGTAATGGAGTCCGAGCGTTACTGCACGCCGAGACACGGCGCTTGCATCGCACTGACTGCATGTACGCGCACGTCCCCGGTGGCAGTAGCGGCGGCTTCACGGCGGCGACCCTCGGTGCGACGTACGGCCGAGCCAGGTGTTACCACCACGACCTCGTTCAGTCTCCACGCCGAGCGGTGTCCACAGACCGTCTGCTGGCGGTCGCCGGCAGAGATGTCTCAGCCGCCATGGAATTGGTCGCTCCGGACAGCCAGGACCAGGGTCAGGGTGGTGGAGGCCCTGGAGGGGCGGCCAGTCCGGACATCCTACCAGGCAGTGACCTCGAGTCTTTAGTCAATTCTGCCACTCTGCATTGAGTGCCACTGACGAACTTTTTGCTGTCTGTCGCTCCGAGCCGCGCTAAAGCCGATCGACGTCAGCAACGCAATGCACGCAACGCAAGAATAGATACCGCTTCTATCTTTGTGTTTCAGCCGTTGCGTCGCTTACTTCAGTTGCACAAAAAATACGCAGAAGCCGTACGTTGCGTGCGTTGCCTCGGATGGCAACTGGGCTTTGACATCACCGAGTGAACGTTGAATGTGACATTTATAAGCCCATTACTGATATATTTAGTTAAGAGCAACAATAACGCTGCGTAATTTTTAGGCATATATTATGTATACTTCAAAGCAGATATACCGGTAAGATACGCTCGGATGTCTGTCACTCCGTACAGTTTATTTTATTTTAGTCCGCTTGGAGACTGGCGCAAAAAGTACCTGTAGTTTCCTGTCGACCCAGTGGTCCAATGGCAACAGTGCTTAGTTTAAATTTAATCAAAATCTGTCACACGTTCTCAAGTAGCAGTTGTTAAATTCTTTGTTGCGAAATAAACTACAACGAAGACGATTATTGACGAACAAATCGATTTTCAGCCGTTATTATTGCACAACATATACATTGTGTCCGGTAACGACTAACGAGGTACGTTAAAGACCGTGCATAAACTGTACAGCAAGTTATTTCGTCAGCGTTGTAATGCTAAATGCACACTTCTTAATGTAATTACCTCCGCCAAAGAGGTAATGTTTTTTGCCGGTTTTTGTTTGTCTGTCTGTCTGTGAGTCAGCAAGATAACTCAAAAAGTTATGGACGGATCTTTCTGAAATTTTGAGGGCATGTCGGAATGGCAAAAACTACCAGTGGTTCAATTTTGGGGGTGATTCGGAAGAAATCCTAGATTCTGGATCACTTTGAAGTTTTTATTACCATTGCTTTCAATGAGGCATACGGGAATCGCTGGCAAACAGAAGATGGTGCTGGCACCTAGCGAACAACATTGCCTTGGCGGAGGTATGCGGGCTATGACTGCTTTCTAGTTGCTAATTAATTACACTGCAATAGCGAGTTGGATTATTACAATTGAAGAATGTTGGGCCGTTGGCGATGGCGTTGTAATATCACAATACGTGAAAGGTCACGTAGATCGGAAAATCTACCGTAATGCATATGCTGTATATGAACAAATTAGAAGTACGATTCATCAAACAAAATGCATTCCAGAAAGAAACAGCGTTAAAGAAAGTGCGGTGGAAAAACATGTTATCTAAAAAAGATTTTAAAAAATTTGCATTTTGCAAAGGTCTGGAAGTGAGGGTCCGGAACAACTTCGGTGACTTTTATCACAGTGTAGAGCGACGATAAAGAACTTTGTCAACAATGAAATAAAAATGAAAGTAATGTAACGAAAAAATATTTCATAATTTCAACCGTCACAAATCGCGGATATAGGCTATCTGTGTATGTATATGCGATTCAGGTTTATAACTTTCGGCTATTTTGATAATACTTTTCGGTGATGATATTGACGGGCGAATGCAGCTCGTATTGTCTTGACACGGGTAATGGGTCTTCTGTTATTAATGATTAATTCCGATGCCTTTAGACCTACGATTTTACTAAAAACTATGAAAAACTGCAAGTGAGATTTGTGCAATTGAGTATAGCAACGGCAAATCGGTGTCTTTACAAGACGTTTATTTTATTAGTTTCCGTAATGTTCGCTCATAGCGCGAGCATTTGGAACGTCATATAGTCGAGTTCGCCAAATGTAGTTTGGAAGTAGTAATGTGGTGTATAAATTATTAATGAATTCGGTATCGTCGGATTCAGCAGCTGCGTGGCGCTATAGTTTCATTCTGAAGCAGAGCTAATTAACCTGAGTATACCTGACCAATCTGACCGGTCCGGGTCAGATCTTTTTGATGATGTGAATCAACTGCGGAGCAAAATGGTCACAACTAGGCCTACCTCCGACCCTCAGTGCATTTTCAATCTGATTAAATCGAGTGGATGTACGCATATCGATTCAAAGCTATCTGACACGAAAGTGTATTGTTTGACGCAATTTGTATTATGCTCGTTTTTTTAATAAAATTTTATCTGCTACTTGTGTATTTGGTTTCTTGCAGTACACTAAACTCAAATGAGTAGGCCTATTTATCGCTGTTTGATCATACTGCAAGGTTTCACATCGTACAGGATTGTTAACAATTACTGCTTGAAACTTTTAACACGGCAGTTAATTGGAAGACATAACTTAGCGCAAGCAGTCACTGAGTATAATTATTAATTTCCATAACGTTAGTGTTAACGTATAGGGTGTAGGCCTACGTGCTGACATCTCTGTCAAGCCTTTGCTGCGTGATACCTGTATAGGACATGTCTAGACTTGTAGTAATTGTAGTAAGTGCCGTATGGCAATGCTGTATAGCTCAGCGATTGTGTTTAGTCATACGCCGTACACGTCCAGTTAGTGGCGTAGCCAGAAATGTCAATCGGGGGCCTCGTTTCCTTTCCTTTCCTTTCCCTCTTTTGTTTCTCTTTTATTTTCCTCTCATTTCTACTCTCTGCTCTTTCCTCCTCTTCTTCCCACTTTTCTTCTGCCTTTTCTATAAAATTAGGGCTAGAGGGTTTGGGGAGCGCCGTGAGCTCCCTCAGCGGAATCTGGGCCTTAGCTCCCCCCCGAAATCGAATTCGGTGCATTTTCGGTTTAAAAGATAAGATATAATTGCAAAATTATTTTACCCGAGAATAAGCTGACCAAATTGGCAAATTTAATGCAGTTTAAACGTATGCCTATGTTATTGCTGGAAGATTGGGGGAAGGCTGGGCCTCCTTTGTCTACGCCACTGCGTCTAGTTAATGCAAGTGCCGCTGCCGCTATTCCAACACGAGTCGTGTGCGAGCATAAAGAGCTGACGTATAAGTTATACGTGAACGATTATTGAGACCATCAACATGAGCATTTCGGCAAAAATGAAAACGAACTTGGACGGTGTAGCAGTGGCTGCCGAGTCGCAGACCGTCAACAACTTCTCTCAACAGGTTTGTGTCTAATGGTGCGTTCTCACTGCGCGCGTTAACGCGCGTCACGCGTCTCAACGCGCGCTAAACGCGGGGACCATCTCAACTGACTGTTCAATTAAGCCTTACCTCACCCTAGAAGAGCGGATACATAACCAATTCAACTGAGATGGTCTTCGCGTTTAGCGCGCGTTAAGGCGCATGAGGCGCGTTACGCGGGGTGACGCGCGTTAACGCGCGCAGTGAGAATGCACCTTTACAGTGACAATGATAAAATAATATTGAGTCATGCATGCTATGCATAATACACTGTGTCTAAAAAACATCTCCGACATTTTCGACTGTAACTTGAAAACCAATTATCAGATTTTAATAGTTTTTGGTACAAATATTTCTGACACAACTTGCCATCAAATAACCGTTCAGCTTTCCACCTCACCCAATGTATGCTTCTGCACTACCTAGGGAAAGCAGATCAAGCGCAATATGTGTTGAAATTAACAGAATACCTAGAAAAATCCCCAACATTATCAATCCTAACTTAAATAAAGATTAGCAGATTTTAATAATTTTTAGCACAAATATTTTTGACACAACTGGCTATTTAATATGTGTTTTAGTCTCCACCTTACCCAACATCTGCTTTTGCACTACCTAAGGAAAGCAGACCATAAAGAGCATAAAGAGCTGACGTATAAGTTTAACCGTCTTCTTGCCTGTGTTCGCGTAGTGGGCCAACACTTCAAGCAATTTTACTACAGGCAGTTGAAAAACGGACAACTGGATGAAATGTCAGTCAAAGTGGCAAAAATGTAAACAAAATGTGTTTTTACGCGTTATGTTAATCAAGCAATCATATTGCATTTGATAAAAAAGTGATATTTCGCTTGTTGTGCTTTCCTCGAATAGTGCAAAAACAAACGTTAGGTGAGGTGGGAAACTGAATGGTCATTTGATGGCAAGTTGTATCGGAAATATTTCTACAAAAGGCAAAGCACATTTATTTACTTAAACAGGGTGCTGACAGTCTGACAGTTTGTTTCGCTTTGTGCAGTTGCAAAACATGCTGCAACAACTTCAAGACAAGCTGCAATTGACCTCGGATCAGATCACGTCTAGAAATATCCTTTGCGAATCTGTTCTGTATCTACAGAATGATATCTACGCGACGAAAGTTTTTCTGGATTTAATGTTAAATTTAATTTTGTTGCAAGTTACGCTGAATTGTATAATTCCTTGACCGTGTTTTCAGTTCACTGGACGAAACAGGACGCGGTCTGGACGTGCTGGAAAGAGCGATAGCAGACATGATGACAGAGTCGGGCGTTGAGCCGTAGACTGAGAACATCGAACTTGCATCGCGGATATTATGAACACCTACGATGTTCATGACTTCGACGATAAAACAATCAGCCAGTTCATATTAATCAGACTGTTGCTAAAATCATAGAATAACTTATTTGGCGCAATTTTCAAAATTTCCATCATTATAATGCGATCGAAAGTACCGGTAGTGAAAAGTCGTCGTTTTGGACCACCCGTGTCGGCTGATGCTTTATTTTCAGAAAACCCTATGGCGAATATCTAAAATAGCATTGCTGGAAACTAAAGTCCCTGGCAAACATTTTTTCTGCTGATAACACAGAAATATTTCAATTTGTTTTGGCAAACGTATAGTTGTATTCAACAATCCCGCAGTCACCGAGACAGAAAACAGATTCGGTATAAAACGGCATCTCAAAGTCATTTAAGGGCACACATTTAAAGACCACGAAAATTACCAAAAGTCTTCGTTTATGACCATCTTTGCTCTCTCTCCAGAAAACTACCACAAATATTTTACATAAATCATATACTGCTGAAAACCAGCGTCAGTGGGCTACACGTTTGCCACTGATAGTGTGGGTGTACCATTTTTTTCTGATTTTTACGCGCGACATAGCTATCAATCAATCAATCAACCAATCAATCAAAAAATAACCACTTACAAAAGTGACCAGTGGTGTACAACACACCTAAAAACTAAAATAAAAACTAAGGATAATGTACAAAAACTAAAAACTATTCAGAAATAAAAAGCTCGCTGAAACAGTAAAGTTTTTAAGTTTCGTTTGAATGACGCAGTGTTAGATAGTTCTTGAAGTGACGGTGGCAGACTGTTCCACGCAGCTGGTGCAGCGTAGGAAAGGAAAAACGCTCGTTGTCCGAACTTTAGTCGTGTGCGTGGTTGCTTGTAGCTAGGACTGCTGCCGGACCGAAGTCGTGTTCGTGATGTGAGACTGGCTGTTTGTGTGACAAACGCGCATATTAGCTACGGTAATTCTCCCCGTCTGTCTGTCCGTCACGACCCGGTGAGACAAACCCAGGTGAGACACCGTGTGATAGCCAAAATGATAGTCTCTAGTATTTCGTGACAAAATTTCGTGCCGCTGGGTGAGGGGGTTCTTACGAAAGAAGGGGCGAAAGAGGAGACCCCCTAAAAGACGTTAATTTATCGCTATTGACTCGTCTAGCATGAAAATAGTTGCAGATAGGCACAGAAATGCTGCTTAGGCCTATCATAACAAGCACCGGCGATGAGCTTCTTAGTAATGTCCAGGATAAATTGACCTATAGGTCATAAATTAACGAGCGGTATATAGAGGCCCAGACACAGTGGCGTAAACAAGGGGGCTGGCAGGGGGCCCAGCCCTCCCCAATCCTTCAGACAAAACATTAGCATACGTTTAAACTGTACTTAATTTGCCAATTTGGTCAGTTCAGTCTTGGGAAAATATTTAGAATTGTTGCCACCAGATCTCATCTTTTAGTGCTAAAATTCACCAAATTCGAATTCGGCCCGCTGGGGGAGCTCACTACGCTCCCCCATGCTCCCTATCTGGATTTTAGGGGCCCTACTTCTAAGGAAAAAAGGGGGATGGAAAGCGAAAATAACAGGAGAGGGAAGGGGTAAATGGGAAAGAAAGAGAATAAGAAGGGATAAAAAAAAGAAAAGAGAAGAGGAGGGAAAGCAAAAAAAACGTTGATATGACTAAAAAGCTCGTCACTATAGTGCTTGTTGTGATATGCAGCATGTTTATAGTGATTTGCAACAGTTTTCACGAAAGACTATAGCCAACAACGGTAAAATAACGACTTTTACGGCGGTACCGCTCTTTGATGCCCCGCTTTATGATGTTCTCGTATGCAGGTTTCCTTGAACCTAGAAAATCCAGACTTAAACCATCGAAATCTACGTTCAATGCTAAAAATTTCATACGCAGCTTGTCCTTGTCTATATCTATTGATTTCGGCGCAGTTCGCTTTTGAAATGTGTCTCGCAGCCCGAAATCGCCAAAAAATCCATAAAACCCCTCTTTTGGCGTTCAAGGTTATCCAGGGTCATTGATTTCGGTGCCAATCGAGAGCCAGTGTAGGCCTATGACTTCCTGTTAGTGATTAATAGTAAAGCCCTATCTTGCACCGTTTCTGAGATATGGCGACTTCTAGAAAATGGCGACTTGGCGAAAATCGCAAATTTTTCCTATCCTCTCTGATTTAGCGCCCCTGCCCGGGGTGACCCCTTTTGAATTTATGGGAAAGCTTTACGGATCCTGAAACTAGAGTCTTTCAGGCAGCCGATGGTAAAAAATTGGTGATCTTAACTGGCACCGTTTTTGACTGATCCACCCGTGTGTCGGACAGACAGACAGACGAACAGAGAGAATTGCGATGGTTAAGACGCGTTAAAGCAGTAGCTGCTTGCGCAGTGTTTGATTTGCCGCGGGGAGGGGTTGGGGAATTGAACTCCCAGCTGTTTTCTCAACTCCCCTAACACACTATCAAATTATGTACTGAGGGGTCAGCTATATGCTATATACATACGATTTACATCATAATTTTGGTCAGTCTCCGACGGTCGAAAAGTTCAACCCCCAGCTAATTTTTCACAATTCAAACACTGTGCTTGCGCGCGTAAAAGTGTAAAAAGAGGAACCCTGACAAACCTTAAGGGACGAGTGGAGTTTACTGGGCGCCATAGGAATACACCTAACCCTAACTCTAAACCCTAACCCTAACCCTACACCTAACCCTAACCCTAAACCCTGAACCTAGCCCTATTGGTAGTTATACGGTATATATGTGAAATAATAGGCGCAATGTATTCCTGTGGCTCCCAGTAAACTTCACTCTACCCAACCTTAATTTTTACTACGATCATTGTGATGACTCGGCGATAATTGACCACGAAAAATTCATTTTGGGGGTGAGTGCATAATGAGTATGATACTGGTAAAAAATTCTGGCATTTACACTACGTAGGCCTATTTGTATATTTAGAAATATTGGCACACGTGCTGTAAACCTCATAAGCGCATAAGTCGTTACGTTGTTGTGCTTTATTAGTGCATCTGATCAATTTTATTTTGTCACGCATTGCCAGTCGGTCAAATTCCAGCCCTTCACTTTCGTCCGACATTTTCCGGTCCTGCATTTTCTGGCGATCCGTTTGGCCTAGCTGTAACGTAGCCTAAGCCAGCGTAAATGTAATGCAGCTGACACTCGACACACATTATCTGAACAAGTAAATAGGATTGTTAGAGGGCTAACCTGTGGTACCAAGTCAGCACTCGGATCTATTAGTAGCCTACTTCACTATTTCCTTCAAACGAGAGTAATTAATACACTTATTGCACCAAAAATACTTGCATTTCGATTTGTGACAAAACCATATCAGTTTATGGCATAGCTACCATTGACAGTTCATAGAATTTATCAATGCCCTATCCCACTCTTTCGACAGTATATAGTTTTTTTCAAAATAGGGGTCCCGACCCCAAAATTTGTATGGCGCATTACGGCCAAACCCCAGGCTTATAAATATAGCACAATCTTATCCAATGCTTTATTTCGAAACTCTCCTATTCTCTGTAAACAGGGTTACATGAACTGACCCCTCACTTTTTGCTGGCCTTTGGAATCCTGCGTACAGTCGGTCTTTCCTAGCGACAGCTGGGCTTTTAAGTAAGTAAGTAAGTAAATGATTTATAAAGCGCCAAAGTCTCAGAAAGAATCAGGGCGCATAGGATGATGGACGCTAGGTGGCAGAAAAGGCTGACTGAAAGTAGTGGGTCTTTAAGTGACATC
>Ga0209367_1002097_pt1 | contig 25869 bp, 18 predicted proteins | sample WorMetLIZISLAND2_FD_187412 | JGI IMG/M metagenome (GOLD analysis project Ga0209367, IMG submission 187412) | Marine gutless worms symbiont microbial communities from Max Planck institute for Marine Microbiology, Germany - Olavius geniculatus... ... | reverse complement strand
TATTATTCAGCAGCACATTGACACACAGTCAGTGTGATGCGGGCAATATCACCTTTTGTAATTTTTGCTGTTTTCGATGTGCAAGTCCTTAAATGTTGCCGTTAACAAGTGTATAAACTAATGTTTCGTACATTTATTTTATGTAACCGTGATTACGGCACATACATACTCAATTATGAACTAAACAATCAAATGTCAGAACAAATACCACGTATACTAGTCACGTTAACAGTTTTAACACATCTGTAGCAATTTATTCTAACGATTTAACAAAGACAAAAAACATGACATTAAAAAGCACAAAAAACATTAAAAAATAAAAAATAACAAAAAATAATATACATAAAAATATAAAATACATAAAAAATAGAATACATAAAAACCATGTTTTTATACTTTTAGAAAATACATAAAAAATGTTTTTTTTACATCAATGATTTTTATGTCTCTGCCCTGACGTGGTGGTGGAAGGTATTGTGTTTCCACCAGTGTTGTGCGTCCGTGCCTGCGTGAGTTCCGAACAAACAGTGTTAGCAAGATATCTTAGATATTTGTCGACGGAATTTGACCAAACTTTCAGCACTAACTGATTTTGGAGCAAGGAGGAAAGCTTCGTATTTTGGAGTCAAAAGGTTAAGGGTTAAGGTCACGATGGGGTCAAATATGCTCCCAAATGCATTAGTCACATGTTGGCAGATGCACAATAGTCGACCGAATCATAAACACCATTTAGTTTTGTATTATTTAGGTTTTACCCGCATGGTAATTTACGCTGTTGGATGAACGGCAGGACAGCATGACCGATGTCATGTGACATGCATGTGTTTAATTTATTGAGCAGTATGATAATAGGAAACGCCAGAGAGCAGCGGGTGGTCTGATGAGCCGGTATAAATAGTTGTATTAATTAAATTATTGTGTCTATAATCCAAGGGTTTAATAGTCCGATGGTGTACGCCTCTACTGCATTCTCACTAATTCTAACCCACACCCTACCCAAACCCTAACTCTAAACCCAACCCTACTCTTAGCTGAGAGTAAATGTGGAGATTGCGTCAACGTCTGTAAAAGTGTGTATAAGAACCCCAGGGCTTAAAATTTTCGGACTGTCGAAGCTTCGTATCATCGAGCTGTCTCCGTGACAATACGCCTATAATTATGTGTGATTGTCGTGTGATTTGTGTTCTGACGTGATGCTCTCAGCTGTGGGGTGAAGAGGTGGACGAAGAGGGTGAAGTTACAGGAATCCGTCAAGGAGTATGTCCACTATATATACGTTTTTATGATAAGCCTATATTCCACTCACGCATTAGAGATTATTAGAGATTTTTCGAGTATGCGCTACATAAATTTACACTTTACTTATTCACTCACTCATGCGTACTATTCGTTCGTGTGTTCACCTTGTGCTCACCGCCAACTTTCCCTATAGTCTATTACCCCTCTTATCTGTAGCGTCACCTGCCATATGGGATTACGTAGTCGTAGTGTCGCTTGCCACCGGCCACAGACTGTGAACGCGCCCCGTCTCGTCTCAATCCCAGTCAGACAAGCCGGTACTCGATTTACTTACCCCGGAGAGATGGAAGGCTAAGTTGCCTATGCCCTTTGGTGGTTGGTAATGTGTACCGCGAAAGATTGTTTTCCTGTCCGCAGGCAGTCAGTGGCTACAGGACCGCAGGAGTCGAACCCACGGCCTCTTGATTGTAAGTCGGACCGACATTCCATGCCGTAACGCCTCTAAGCCAGGTGTTGTTAAGTCACGCAGAATTATTCCTCTAAAAACATTTGCGTTTCAAGTTTTTTTGCGTGTAATAATCTTTCATTCACTCACTAATCTTTTGATTCACTCAGCTTCATTCGCTCGCGTTTCAGGTCACTTCTAGTCAGCTAGTATATCTTTAGTGTTATTCTACTAATATTCGTGTTCGATCAGCTATATATGTCTACCGTTACTACACCGTGTTAAAAACATTATTGCAAACAGCCAAACAACAACTTCTGAATTTCACTAGGTTGTATGGCGACAGTATTAAGGTCAGATGGGCAAAACTGTAGTCATTTTTCGTCGTGTTTTTCGCAATGTTGCGCGCCAAAAACGATCAAAATCGGCCAATGTTTCACGGAACTATTTAAAAAACAAAAGTGGCTTGGTTTTTGAGACACAGTGTAGTAAGTTACGAATGACCCGCAACTGAATGGAACCGTCCAAGGTGTGCGTACACTGCTTTGGTTACAAGTTACAACACGCGTGTTACTGGCGCCAGCGCATCTGACTGTTTTGCGAGCACTGAACACGTTACTTTCTGATTCAGCGACTGGCGTTTTGTTGCAGATGACAGAAGACCAGGGTTGCCAGGTTGTTATGAAGTCATGTTGCCCAACACTGGCGAAAAGTAGCCCAATGTTTATTTTACACGTACACCAGTGGAAGCTAGTGATTCAAAAACTAGCCCAAACAGTAGCCCAGGAAGGCGCGAAAGTCACATTTCAAGCTGCCAACGGTTGGCTTTTCAGCAGCCCAATAATTGGCGCTTTATCGCTCAATCTGGCAACCTTGACAAAACCTCTGACGAACAGTTCTGTAGGGATAAGTGGGGGAGGGCTACAGCAAAGTCTATAGATTACACTTAGCTTAACATGAACTGGGTGGCGTAGGACCGATAGTGCACTTTGCGGTATATTCGTCACTCACTCTTTAGACTAGAGGAGCGCAATGGCAGAGCAGCGGGATAAAGACAGTGATGCTGATGCCGATTTGATTGACTGCAGCCGATGAGTGGGTCGCCGACGATCCGCTGATGATAATGTGGTGGCTGTCTGGAGCACGATTATGTACGTTGCCGTCACAGCATTCCGGACACTCTAAGCAGTACTCCGACTCAGGCGTGTGATGGGACACCTCCGCCGTCGACGCTGCAGTGACAAAACATCTACTAAACTATTTCATTTGGTGTCGTGGTGGGTTTAAAAAAGTAAGCAGGGCAGAAAATTGCAATTTTTCGACGGACGCCGCAGATTTCCGACACAATTCTGACAGACGGTAAAAAATGTCGGCAAGGTGCTGAGAATTTTAATATTGGCTCTATTTCTGTTCAAATAGGCATTTTTAGCTTCAAATTTTGCATTTTGGGACGAAAATTTTCTTACAAAAAAAAACAATTTTTCGACAGTGTTCCTACAGCCCAAAATTTCCACCATAGCCACTAGTTTTATTTTATTTATTTGCGCACGAACGACACTCCTACTCAGTCTATCGGTGGGTTTCTGGTGTTTTCTACAGTTAAACTCTGTACATGCTGTGTACGCGTCTTTGTGTCTGTGGAATGGAAAACTTGCAAATGTCGCAGAATTTGTCAGTCATTAGGATAGTTTGAAGTTGCATACAAAGCGACGTAACTGAACTCAACTCGACTGACCAATGGGCGAGTTTAGTTCAGCTTAGTTACGTCGCTGTGTATACGCGTCTTAAAAATTGACTAGAAGTCAGTGAAACGTCGGCAATTGTCGACCGGGAAAAATCTCGTCAGGGAAGCTGTTTTATTTCTAGTTTTGTTTGTCTCTGCTGGCATTGTACTAGCATAATAACTGTTAGCTTGTGATGCTACACAGCGTCGTGTGTTAACTATAGACCTAGGCTGTATTTTACTTACGTCTTGCTCTGGCGTATGCGGTCGAGAAGAGAAAACAGACGGCGAAAAGCAGAAAAATTGCAAACTTCGGCATCCTGCTGTTGATAATATTTTACGTCAGTTCTGATGACTTTGTGGACACTGCCGCAATATACGTGTAGGTCTATAGCTGTATGGGCCTAAAACGGCGTGTCCCACTGCTTGTATGCTGCTAATAACTGTGGCATGTAACGGTTTGCTAATCGACGGTGCTGCAAATTACCGACGTATGGGTGATCGGGCGGTAGTTATTAGTGTGCTAAAACTATGAGGGGATTGCAAATGTTTGCAGCTGCCTGATGCACAATATTTTCGTTGGGCCCTGCAGAGGTTAGGTGTAAGCAGTCGCGCGTGGAAAATGAAATGTAATCGGCTGGTCCGCACTTAGCGTCGTTGGCTATATAAAACTTAAGGAAGGGTCGTCTTTTGTTTCTAAAGTCTTTTCATTAATTTATACTTAAATTTTAGGCACGTGATATTTATGCGGCAGCCTTATGAATAGCCTAACGAATATTCATACGATTTTCGGACAAATAGCCGATCCTACCAGGGCCATGATTTAATTTTGTTCCTAAATTCTTTAAAAATAGTGGACTTTGTATTTTCGAACGATTTTTTTTCGCCAGGCTCAAATCTACGGGGGGGGGCAGTTGACTTCGCCCTTTTTTGCCACGACTTCGCTGGATAACCATGGCAAATGGTTGTTAGGCCTAGGGGTCGTCCATAAATGACGTCATGCGCCGAGGAAGGGAGGGGTTTACGATATCGTTATGATGTGTGACGTAGGGGGAGCGTGACGTCACGCACGTCACATTTGCGGCAAGGCCTGGCCAGGGAGTCGTGGATGATAGCGCTAGTACACTATACAGGACTCCATGGTACAGCACGCATGGCACAAGAATGGTGTAGGCCTACCGCAGCCGGTGTCCCCACTTAATTACGACCCCCAAGACAGACTGTCGTGCCCCTCAAATGTGTCATATCATACAAAATATTTGCGTTGTGTTTGAAACGTATATAGATCTGTAGGCTACGTAAATACACATTGCAAAGGGGAAGGGGGGTTAGAAGTTTGTGACGTCATATTTGAGGGGGTCCAGAGCAGCGTGACGAAACGTGACAAAGAGAGGAGGGGGTAATTTTTTTCTAAAATTGCATGACGTCATTTGTGGACGATCTCCCTATGACAAAACGCACATTGTTAGTAAGCGCTTTTTAATACTCGGCTCGGTGCACTGGTAGACCTAACTAATTTCGCCTGTCCTTGTCCATTACTCCAATGTGTTGCTACTGTTATCGTTATCGAGGCTAATTTTGCAGATTTATTGTTATCATTTTGACGGCGCTGTCTGCTTATAATGATCGAGAATAAACCAGGTAGACTGTTGAACGCACGGACGTTGGCGTCAGTTATGGAGTGTTAACACGATCCAGCAAACGTCCAGCAAACTTCCATTCATTCATTCATTTATGTGTGAAATATAAGCATGAAGTGGTTAAACGAGCACAGAATCTCGAAGCCAAGGACGAGGCCAAAGCCACAATTATGAGGTCAAAGCTGGCAGAGACCGAGACCAGAAGTATGAGGCCGAGATCAAGGCCGAGGCCAGCTGTTTAAGGCTAAGGTCCAGACGGACTTTGTCGCCGACTTTCCCCAAAGCGCTACAGTCGAGAACTTAGGCCAAGATCGATGCCATGGTTTTGAGGCCGAGTCAACATTTTGGCTTTGAGACCACCTTGGTCTCGAAGACTTAACATATTTGAATATAAGCTAATTCATTGCGTATGATTATTCTGTTGGCAGGTCAGGAACGAGGCGGCGGCTGATGGCCAGGGTCCGGCTCGTGAGAGCATCTGGCAGTATTTCGTCAACAAATGCGCCAATAACCTTCACCTTGTGCTGCCGATGTCACCCGTCGGAGACACGCTACGTACCAGATGTCGCAACTTCCCCGGTATCAGTGAATGCGCCTTGCTACAGTGGCGCGTTACAAATGCAGACTACTTACTTACTTACTTACAGTGTACACATTAACACGTTAGACTTGCGATCGCGAGGTCGTGGGTTCGACTCCCGGTCAAATGGTAACGACTAGAATGGGTGACTGTCTGTCTGTAGACAGGTAAATCATTTCGGTATATAACCAGCACCGAGGTCAACTCAGCCTTCTATCCCTCCGGGTACCTGTCTGGCTGGGGTTAAGGCAGGGCGCGTTTACTTTTGTCGGGTGGCAGGTAACATTGTGCAATCGCATATGGCAGGTGACGCTCCGTAGCTTTGAGATGGGTTTCCCATAAAAAGTGTACCAATTTAACATATTTAAACTTAAGACTCGTTTTCTGTGCAGTAAAACATCTGTGCTTATCTAGATTGAGGAATCGCGTTTTCTACAGGTTTTTCTACATGTCTGAATTAAACTGGATTGATTGATTGATTGATTGATTGATTGAAAATGTTGGGTTTTTTACGTTATAATTATAATGTGACATTGATGTACAAAAACGTATCACCATTGAGAAATACTCGAGATTAAGTTGTCTACAGGTAGCTCTTAGTGATAACCCGTCTCCGAGCTACGGAGAGTCGTCTGCCATATATGGAGTCGTGAACACAGTGTTATAGGGCGCCGTTACCCGTCGCAATGGAATTCGCGCCGCCTTAACCCCAGCCATACACGCCAAACTCGATTTACTTAATATACCCTTACCACTTGATAGCGACCCGACTGCATGGAGTTGAACGCACGACCTTTTGATCTTAAGTCCAACGTTCTAACTAGTGATGATTCGATATATTGACAATATCGATATATCGTTTTCGATATCGATATATCGTATCGTATCGTATCGTCAAAAAAATATCGAGTTTTTCGATTTATCGCGTTCTTCAAAAATATCGCGATAGATCGCGATATTTCTGATAATATCCCGATATTTTCTACAGATTCTTCGCTACACAGCGTGACTGGAAAAAGATTGCAAAATGAGGCGAGTTAATGGTGTCATAATTTAACTATTGTCGTAATATAACTTCACTTGTCGACCAATTTTTATCATCCAAATAGAGCATACTGCCTTGCTCAATGTTCACTTCTTGTTCTTATGCTAGTATAAAATTTACATACTTAGTATTTTAAAATATCGATATCCATATCGCGATATTGTGTGAAATATCGTATTGATATCGTATCGAGATTGAAATCCTGATATCGAGTCATCGCTAGTTCTAACCTTTGCGCCAGTGAGCCAACTTAAAAGGTGGAAAAGAGCGAGTTTTTCAAGTAATTATTCGCGATCAGTGCAGTGAAGGGTTGTCATGTTGAACGCTTGAGCACAGTGTTCAACGTGACCAGCCTTCACTGCAATGATCGGGAATAATCGTTCCATTTTTTAACGTTTTTAATCTTTCTGTAACGTAAATTGTACACGTGTGATTTTAGGCATGGTGAATAACACATGTATAGACTGGTATCTGCCGTGGCCTGAACAAGCTCTGTACGCTGTCGCTTCCGTCTTTGTCGCTCCCAATGTATGTCAGCACTACTGCTGCCTGTAATATTAGAAGTTATCTTTTTCATTTTTATTAAAACATTTCAGTTTTTTTATTTTATGTGCTAGATTAAACTGACAAGTGCAAATTGCGCATTATGTCCTGTTGTAGTTTGGTTTAACGTATGATCGCAATGAACGTTCGTAAACGACATTAAACGTTTTTTGTTTTCTTTCGTGAGAACGCGCTTCGGACGTTTATAAAAATATTTTTTAGTTTTTTTATTTCGGTCATTTGTTTTTTTTCCAAGCGCAGTTTTTGAAATGCTGCCATGATTAAATGCACATAATTCTTGTTCTGCATAAAACGGACTGATCCGAAAACATTTAACCTGTTTCTGTAGCGGAAGTAACAAGCACAAAACTAATTTGGTAAACGGCGGAATCGCTCTTCGTTTCTATTCGGCGCCATGTTACATTGTGTAGTGTGAAAGTCAGTGACCCCTCAAGGAAAGGGGGGATTTTGGGGGTTGAACCCCCAATTAAAACATGCAGTTGCAAATTGCAGCCAAACTCTCAGTTTCGTGCTTCCGTGTGGCGAATGCAAACGAGGAAAGCGATTTCGCTTTTTGTCAAATTACTCTGGCCCTTGTTATTGGCTTGTGCTCAGTAGCGTAGCCAGAAATGTTTATCAGGGTGTCGCCTCCCTTTTCCTTCCTTTTCCCTTTTTTCTTTCTTTTTTCTTTTCCCTCGTTTTTTCTTCATTTCTATCCCTCCTCATCCTTCTTTTTTCCCCTTCTTTTCTTCTTCCTCTCCTTAGAAGCAGGACCTCAAAAATTCAGCTAGGTGGTCTGGGGTGCGCTGTGAGCTCCCCCAGCAGGGTCTGGGGTGGAGCCGTTGCCAAAATTAAATTTGGTGCATTACAGCTTTAAAACATGAGATCTTGTGGCAACAATTTTGATTATCTTCCTGAGAATCAACTGATCAAATTTAGTGCAGTTTAAAGGCGAGCTTACGTTCTTTCTGAGTGATTAGGGGCTGGGCCCTTACCCCCGTTGTCTACGCCACTGTTGGTGTTGTTGCGTAGAACCCTCTGATTCCGGAGTCGTACCGCGAGCACGTGGTCGGCCACATAGTAACGGTGCACGAGTCGCTGGGCGTGTTCAGTCGAGACTTTCAGCACAAACTACGCCGCAGCAACTACGTCACGCCCAAGAACTACCTGGATTTCATCAACACTTACCTGCGTCTACTTGACGAACACGACAAGGCTATACTCAACCAGGTCAGGTCGCGTCACGACTGTGTGGCACAAAGCATGCTAGTTCCGATCATTCATATTTCACACGGTAGTGTAGCGACGTATAGAGCGAGGTAGAATAATGCACACTCGTTAATGTGGCTCGCTGGGGCAGTGGTTAGGTCTGAAGTTACTTTCCCAGAGCTCCTTTCACCGTGTATCAAATCATGCCGTCTGGCGACAGAGGCATGACACTTTCTCGACAATTCAAAAGTCTACAGCTGTACAGCAGTGCTTAATTTCAACGCGGTCAGAAAGAGGTGGGACTGGGTGATGGAACGACGAGGGGGTGGAGCTTAGGGAGGGGTATTCTCCTCTCCAGTTAGGGTAAGCTCACAACAGTGTTGTACGACTTGTTGTCTGAGAAGTACGCCATAAGTCGAAGTATAGTGGAGTTTGGCTTTTCTCTGTATGGGGCTGGATTTATAGCCGATTAGGCTTTTTTCAGGAAAAGTTGCAAGCTTAGCTTTGTGTCACAGTTTCGTTATCTCGGTTATATGTTGAGTAATAATGTGAATGATGATGATGATATACGAATAGAGATTAAGAACTTATTTGTTCGTACTAACATGTTAATCAACAGATTTTATTGTGTTCAGTAAAATAATGTGAAGTTGACTTTATTTAAGTTATTTTGCCTCTGTATCTATGACTCGGCGTTGTGGAAATATTATTCCGCTGGTATTTATAATAAACTTAGATCTGCATATAATAAATATATAAAGAAAATGTTTAACTACACTCGGTGCGACAGCATGTTTGGTGTTTTTTGGAGTTGTCGCTGCCAACGTTAGATACTGTGGTTCATAACTCTCGTGTTTTTTTGCTAAACGGTGTTCTAGGTCGAGTAATAAGATTGTTCAGTGGTTCTCAAACATACATGTGTATTAGTGCTTTTATTTTTTTATCATTTTTCCCTGCACATTTGTAGTTGTGTAGTTTTATTAAACTGGAGTGATTGATTGATTGATTGAAAATGTTGGGTCCTTTACGTTATAATTATAATGTGACATTGATATACAAAAACGTACCACGAATTTGGCGTTACAGCGTTACAACTCTTAAGTTTTGCTGCTATTACCTGCTTCCTTAATTCGGAAGACTTTTATAGGCCAGGGAATGTTGTGCTGCATGCACCGAGTGAACTTTTTACGTGGGACAGCATTTAATGCTTCGCGCGTCTTAGCCATTGTCGAGGCGTCCGTCTGTCCGTCTGTCAACACAACGCTAGCTGGGATTACGAAATCTTCACCGTGAACTGCCACGGAGCCTCTAGTTTTAGGATTCGTAAAGCTTTTCCAGAAAATCAAAAGGAGTCACCCCGATCGAGGGTGCTAAATGACAGGGGGGTACAAAAAATTGGCCATTTTGAGCTAATAAGTCGCCATATCTCAGAAACTGTGCGAGATATGGTCTAGGTTACTATTAATCACTAATAGGAATTCCTATACGCCCTTTCGATTGACATCAAGATCAACGACCTTGAACGACCTTGAACCCCCCAAATAGGGATTTAAGTGATTTTTTGCGATTTTGGGGTACAACGCATTTCAAGAGTAAATTGTGCCGAAATAGCTTGAGGTAGACCAAGACAACCTGCATATGGAATTTTCAGCATTAAACGTAGATTTTTTTTCAGTTTAAGTCTTGACCCCCTAGGTTCAAGGAGGTCTTCGCACACAGGCTTCAAAGAGGGGTACCCCCATAGAAGTTCGTTATTTTACCGCTGTTGGCTCGTCTAGCGCTTGCAGATAGACATAGACTTGTTGCTTACCGTAACAGTAACTGCAGACAAGCTTCTAATGATTCAACATTAATGACCTTGAACGATTTTGAACTTTTATAATAGGGGTTTTAGTGGTTTTTCTGCAATTTTCGAGTGCAGCACACACTTCAACAGTGACTTGCAACGAAATGGATGGAGATAGACCAGGACAATCTGTGAACAGGAATTGCTGTAGGCTGTCGCGCGTCTCGTGAGCTTTTCTCAGATTGCTTGTTAAGTGTCGCAACACGCCATAACGAAGCATTTGCAGACCAGAAATTGCTGATGTTGCTGTCCAACATTTTCTAGCCTGTGGGGCTTTTATTGCGGGGGAACTGTTCGGCTGAATGTGCTGAATCAGTCTTCATCTGTGCGAAGTGGCGGAGTTTGTTGGCGGCTTTTGCGTGCTTTTCAGTGCAAGCGTCTGATGAGCGGGTTGTCGAAGCTGGTAGAAGCCGGCGATCAACTGGCCGTGTTGAACGAGAAAATAGCGGCTCAGCGGATAGCTGTGGTTGAGAAGGCTGCCGCCTGTGACGCACTACTGAATGAAATCACTGGCGCCACTCTGAAGACAGAGGACAAGAAGACACTCGCCGTGGACAAGGGCAAGGAGGCCGAGGACCAGAGCAAGGACATCGAGATGGAGAAGGTAAGCTCAATTCACACACTTTCTCATAAGATTTTTCTTCAGATGTGTCTTAAGACCATCGTAAGACAAAAGTTAGGATAATAGTATAGTAATTTGTAAGGCGGGTGATGTCAACAAGCTGAATCTGAGGCACTGGAGACGCTAGATCCTGCTCGAAGGGTAGTGGTGGTCTATCGGTGGTATGATAAAGCGAGTAGATAGGTTTTGAGGTTACGTTTGAAGGTTGGGTGTGAAGTGGAATGTTTTATACAGTCATCTTACGACGTGCTTTAAGTGAATTCACAGAATTTTTATTAGATGATCACAGGCCCGTCGAGAGGGTGGGGTAAGGGGTAAGCTACCCCGGGCCCCGCGACGTTTGGTAGCCCCGCCGTCGCTCAAAAATATAAAATGCACATAAGTGCCGCATTATAAAAAGAATTTTTATTAAATTTCTCACCAGAGGGGCCCCGCAGGAATGTTTGGGGGGTCCCGCGAGAATGTTTTCCCAGGCCCCACTGTGGCTCTCGATGGGCCTGGATGATCATAAAATTTGACACTCAGAATTGCAAGATTTTCTTCCGAAACATGTCTTGAGTTGTGTCAATCGAAAGTGTTTTATGAATTCGATTATTGCCTTAAGATGTTATTAGAGGTGAAAATTGTCTTAAGATTATTTGAAGTTTTTTGTTATTCGTCTTACTTGGAGTCTGAGACTGCAATTTTGTAACAAGACCGGCCTCGGTCTTGGTATTAAGCGTCTTGCAAGTTGGAGAAGGTAAGCTGCTGGAGTCCAGTCTGAGATCGACTGTGCGTGGTCTTATGTATCGGTTTCAACGCGGTTTACAGTGTATTATGGGAGTGTAACAAAACATGCAAAATACACTTTAGAGACCATTTTGAAACGTAGTTATTTTCATTTGGTTTTGGGGTTTTATTGAGTTGTGGTAGGCCTATTTTTGTTTTTTAAAGTACAACTTTAACCTTAGTGCAAAAGTCTGCCAGTTGATTTATCTGAGTTTTTCTTGCTCTCAGCAAACCAAAGAATATCCAAAAATGCAAATTTATAGGTCTATTTGTACCAAAAACTTCACCGCCATAAAATATTTAATTACCAGTGCAACAGAAAACTGAAATTGGATTAAGGTTGGGTTGGTTTTAGGGTGAGATTTCAGCGGTTTCTAAGTGGATTCACCCAGTAAAATTTATCGGGTTTTTAGTGGTATTTATTCGAGTATTTCAACCCTAACCCTTACCGTCGTGCGTCGTGTTTATAGACGGAGGCAGAAGACGTGTTGGCCCAAGCCTTGCCGGCGTTGGACGCCGCTCGTCTGGCCCTGGATGACTTGGATCGTAACGACGTGACAGAGATACGGTCGTTCGCCAAGCCGCCCAAGCCTGTCCAGACCGTCTGCGAGTGTATCGTCGTACTGAAGGGTCTCAAGGACGTCTCGTGGAAGTCGGCCAAGGGCATGATGTCGGAGGCCAGCTTCCTGCGCTCACTCAAGGAAATGGATGTCGAGAATATCTCTCAGAAACAGGTGCGTGCGTGCGTCAGACGCAACGCAAGGCAACGCAACGCTGCGTGCGCTTGCTTGCAGCTAGACGATGACATTTTATAGGTTTAATCAAAATGCAGTTTTTTGCATAAGTCAGTTGGTTGACGATAAATTTACATGTACACGAATTTTTTGGTGCAGGTTTAAACCATGGTTTAAACGTAAACGCTAACGTAAAGTTCTTCCCAAGCTATGAGGCCCACAAGGTGGCGTTGATCTCCTTTTCTTTGGCTCTCAGCCACACACCAGTGTACACTGCGAGACCACCGATATGCATCGCGCGGTGTACCTGTTTACATCCCTGATTGCGCCTACCTACTGAAGGATGGCCAGGCTGAGTTAACCTGGGTGGCTGGTTACATGTCAAGATAGTTTACCCATATAAAAAGCATAAAGCTCTTCATCCGCAACCCATCTCATAGCTACGGAGCGTCACCTGCCATATGGGATCACACGGTGTTACCTGCCATCTCACACAGATCAACGTACCCCTCTTTAACTCTGGCCAGACAGACCGGTACTCGATTTACCTACTCCATAGGGATGGAAGGCTGAGTTCACATTGGTGGTTAGTTATATACCGAGACGGTTTGCCTGTTTGCAGACAGTCGTCACCCATCTAAGCAGTAACCACTTGGTATAGACGCGACCCTTCGGGTGTCGAACCAGCGACCTCGCGATCTCAAGTCCAACGTCTTACCGTTACACTGCCCTGTCTGTTTTGCTGTTACTATGACAGAGACGGATATATTACTGGATTGGATGAGGGAGACAGCTGTTTTCACTGTCACTGTGTGTAGGTTTCAACACGGTTTACAATGTATTATGCAAGTGTAACGAAGCATAATACACTGTAAACCGTATGTATTATGACGTACTTATTTCGTGTCTGTGATCGACGGTGAATTCTGCCTGAGAACACAGACTTGAGTCGCGTCGCGGTCGTCACGCTCGAATGGAGTGAGATTATTGCACACTCCAGACACTGCTGTAAGAGACATATGGCATAAGCAGGTCATTGAATAATTGCTGTTACTGTTGCTATAATGACAGGTTCAGACCGTGAAGAGCTTGTTCAAAGAGATGGACATATCTCTGGATGAGATGAGAGAAAAAAGCAAAGCCGGAGCTGGTCTAATGAAGTTCGTCCAAGCGCTCATCGGCTACTGTGACGTCTTCAAAGAAGTCAAGCCGAAACGTGAAAAGGTGCATACAAACTTCTATGTAGGGAATTTTTTACGCCCCCTAGTGAAGGTTTATGTTTCCCGACTTTTGTACAACGATGTTCGGTTTTATCGCCGCCGAACTACGGAGCATCATCTGCCATATGGGACCACGCATTGTCACCTGCCGGCCGACACAGATAAACGCGCCCCGCCTTACCTCCAGCCAGATAGGCTACGATTTACATACCCGGGAACTCCATACATGTAGCAACTACTTGATATCGAACCGACCGGTAGTCGAACTCACAACCTTTTCATCACAATTTTAACGTAGTAACAGTTATATCCCGTTTAGACGATCGAGCAAACATCGAGCAAACATCAACCAGGCCTGATGGAATCCCGCCCCTGGCTCAAATGTAGGCCTACGCTTAGCCCACAGCTGATCACGTGTTATATAGGCCTTCCAATTACAACCCGGCCGCCCTCCTAATTAGCATGCTAATTACCATAGCTCGTCGAGCTAGCTAGATGAATGCTAGCAAACATCGAGCAGACGTCGAGCAATTAGCATGTGTATTTTGAATACATTTGCTTGACGTTTGCTCGATGTTTGCTCGATCGTGTAAACGGGGTATTAGGCCAGCAGACCACTGATCCTCTCAGTAGCTCACAGGGGAGAGGGGGGTTGTTGAATGTTACACTCTAGGCGTATGCCTGATGGTACGTCAACCCGTGAAACCTTTCCTTCATCAGAGACTTGAGGTCTGCCCAGACCATACTCACCCCGCTCTGAGCTTGACATCTCCCCCAGCTGTCTTATCTCAGAAAACATTGTGAAATTTCAGCTTTAGTCTTCTGATAAGTAACTGGGTAACTCATTTTAGCTTTGGGTTTTTTGGGTCGTTTGCTCTCACAAGATCTGTCTGGGATTTGGAGAGGGGAGAGGATTTGAGATTTGGTCCGGTGATTTGAATCTTTTTTACTGTCTAAAATAAGAGGTTCGAGCTTGCAGTTTGAATTATTTGCCCAGTCCATCATCTCTTTAACTCCATGGGCTCAGTGCCCGTTGGTGTTTGGGACATATTTCAGAAAATGAGTCCATTTTATCCTGTCCATCGCCAATCTGTAGATCTTGTTGCACCAGTCCACTAAGTCGTCCCTACATCTTCTTTTCGGTCTTCTTCTCTTGTTTTTGCCATCTATTATGCCGAACAAAACTTGCTTATTCAGCTTGTCGTCTGGCATCCGGCATACGCGACCGAAGAAGTTCGATTTGCTTTTGTTTTCTATCATTCTCTGCACGATATTGATGCATTCTTGCATTCCTTTCATTTTCTTTTTGTTCCTGATTCTTCGTTGCCATTTTTGTGTTCAATGTCCTCCGTAAACATTTCATATCAAAAGACGTTTTGTGTCGCTTTTTTTCTTGGATATCGATGTCTGAGCTGCGTTGTACAACAGTGTGTACATCAGCTGGGTGTGGTGTGGTCGGTGCAGGTGGCGAAGCTGGAGCGCGTCTACCACCAGGCGGTGCGTGAACTGGACAAGATCAACTCGGACATCCACCAGCTGGAGGAGGAACTGTCTGGACTGAGAGCTAACTATGAGGCGGCAACCATCGACAGACAGAGACTGCAGGCTGAGACGGAGGTCATGGAACGACAACTCATTGCTGCCGATAAACTCATCTCCGGCCTTGGTTCGGAGAAGATTCGGTATATACAAACATTTGTTACGTGTATCTGGAAAAATAGGATGGCGCGTGAAAAGTGATCATGTATGCTCTAAGGCGCGTACAGAGCGACGTAACTGAACTGAACTGACGCGGTTTAGTTTTTGATGAACTGACCAATGGGCATGCAGGGCGTGGTCATTGGTTGATGCGTACGTGAACGTAGTCACGTGGGCCATCGACGCCGTTAGACGGTGCCTACTGTAATGCATTACTGCTTGTCCATTGGTCAGTTCTTCAAAAACTAAACCATGTCAGTTCAGTTCAGTTACGTCATCCTGTACGCGCTTTTACATGTGGCAATTTGGCTTAGTTGGTGTCATTGTTGGTCGCATCAACAAAGTTAATCAACGCCGGGCCCGGTTAGTATTTGGATGGGTGACCGTCAGCAGTGGAGTAAACAATCACGCTATTTAACCATTAGCCATCCAGGTCAACTCAGCCTGGCCATCCCTCCGTGGGTAGGCACAATGAGTACCAGCGAAAACTCGGACGTAAACAGGCACACCGCGCGATGCACTAGCCTCATATCCGTGGTCTCGCAGTGTAAACTGATGTCTGGCTGAGGGCCTTAGGAAACGGAGATCAGCATCGCCTTATGGACATTATGGCTTCGATGATCTGCAAAGATAAAACACCAGAAAAAAACTGTTAAAACCTAGAAAAGCTAGAAATGCTGCATTGTTGTTGCCATGATTGCACATGCTGGGCTGAGGAGCTTGATGATCTGAATTCTCAAGGCATCCATCTGTTGGGTGATTTGGGTCTGCTGGGCTCGTCATTCCTGGGGGCAGTTTGATAAACCAAAGCTTCAATAGTCTGTAGCTTTTAAGCTTTTTTCCTATACACTTTCACAGACGTTGACTCAATCTCTACATTTCCTTTCAACTAAGAGTAGGGTTAGGTTTAGAGTTAGGGTTAGAGTTAGAGTTATTGAAAATGCACGTTGCAGTATACATTTTTGGACGATCGAACCTTCGGATTATAGACACACAATCCGTTCCTCTGCTGAAAACACTACTGTCGTCGCTACCGCGGGCAGTAATAATTATGCGTTGCTGTGTGATTTTACAGTTGGGCTGAGGAGCTTGATGATTTAAAGTCGCAACGCACACGCCTATTGGGTGATTGTTTGCTGGGCTCGTCGTTCTTGTGCTACGTCGGTGCCTTCAGCTGGGAGTTCCGACATGACATGGTCTACAACATGTGGTGGAACGACCTCGTCAAGCGAAACATTCCTGTCAGCGAGCGATTCCGACTCGAAGCTCTGCTTACCAACGAAGTCGAGATCAGCAAGTGTGTACACTGATACATCCAGATGCTTTTGCTGCAACTAGGGCCTTATTTGTGCTGGTACACTTATTCTGGAGACGTTGCACCATAGCGGCAGTTCTTGTTGTCATTATGGCGTGGAAATTGCTGCGCACAAGGTGCACTTCCAAGTGCAAAATGCACCAAAAAGAGCTAGGGCTATGTTATTTAACGAGTAACGACCATAGCTCACACCCATATCTACTGCTGCAGGATGTACTGAACAGCATACTTTTGACTGTAGCCTACTTAAGAAACACATCAGGTTATTGGCCTGACCAACAAAACAATTAGGCCCTACGTCTGTACGATATATCATCACTTTCATTCGAATTAGTCATTATAATGTGACCCAGATGAGAGAAAGACTAAACCGGCTCAATATAGCCCAACCCAACTTTGCGACAAAGTCCGGGACAAGTTCGCGACAAAGTCCAACACAAGCCTTCAGTCGCTTAATTTGATAAGTCTTTTACAGCTTTATCGATCGGTCCTTGTGGCAGGTTGCTATTCCTGGAGGTTATATAAGAACGTCGGACTAATCTTCACTTATATATAACCTTCAGGAATAGCCCCAGATGGGGCTATTCCTGGAGGTTATATGTAAAAGCAAAGTTTTTATTCTACCTGAACCCGATTACCCGATGTGGTAACGCGACTGTTTTCGTCTTTGTTTTAAGCTTGCAGTAAGCCTCCAACATTGCACCCCACAAGCGATAGTCCATTTGGTTTATATTTAGCAAATTTGGAGGTCACTGGTCTTTTGTGATGAAATCTGGACAGTTGGCCCGCAGCCCGTTCCGTGCGCTGCGCGCTGTGTGTGCCGGCGTGCCGTCCTGCTGGAAGATGAACCCGGTGGGCAGCCGGCGATTGCTTTAGAAGAACGATAATTAAGTGATAATTTATAAACAAAATAAATTACTGTTTATCAAAGCATCACTGGGACGTCATCAGCAGTAATGTGGTAACCGGTTTTAGAAAATTAAGTAGCATTTTAGCTTAAACATTTTAATGCTGAAAAATCGGTAGGCGGTCATGTTAAAAAGTCTATAACTTTGTTGTTTTTCAACAGAATCACATTTTACTTGGCAATTAGATGTAAAATGTTTCTCTAAATAAAACTGTAGAATTTCACATTAAAATCCCAAACGTTTGATGAGAAAACAGCAAAAAACTTTAGGGGGCTACTTTTTTGCCGCACCCTGTAGTTTAGATGACGACGGCGACGTCGATGATGATGATGGTGACGCGTTGGTTGGATATATAGGTGGACGTCGGAAGGCCTGCCGCCGGACGAACTGTCGATACAGAACGGAATCCTGACGACCAGCGCCAGTCGATTTCCTCTTTGTATTGACCCCCAGCAGCAGGCGCTGCAGTGGATCAAGAAGAAAGAAGCCAACAACAATCTTAAGGTAAATGTCATGAATGAATGATCAAACATTCGCCAGGTGTCGCCATTATCATTGAGGTCTACAGGCACGGTGTTATTATTTTCGTCGTCGTTTAGCGTGTATTATGCAAGCCTAGTGAGGCGTTTGCATAATACACTCCAGGCCGTATTGAAGCGTGTTACCACCCGGCAAATACAAACGAGGAGAGCGATTCCGTCTAATACCAAATTGCTCTGGTGACGTGCTTATATTATCTCTTCGTTAAGCCTGAAATATTACGTTTTTCTACGCGCCACCGTATATGGCGTGTGCTGTGGTTTGTTGTATGTGTTCTACAGGTGTGCACGTTCAATGACCCTGAGTTCTTGAGGCAACTGGAGCTGGCGGTGAAGTACGGATATCCAGTGTTGTTCCAGGACGTGGATGAATACATCGACCCCATCATCAACAACCTACTGGAGAAGAACATCAAAGGTCCATCGCTGATTCATTTGCATCAGAGTAGACTGATAGAGTAAAGGCGCGTACAGAGCGACGTAACTGAACTGAACTGAACCGATATGGCTTAGTTTTTGACGAACTGGCCGATCGGCAAACAGTAATGCATTACAGTAGGCACCATCTAACGGCGTCGGTGATACGTGACTACTCGCATGTACGCTGATCTCTGTTTCCTTATCCCTCAGCCAGACAGCAGTTCTCACGAACTGTGGGTTAATGCATCGTGCAGTGTATCAGTTTGGTTTTCTGTCTGTAATCCAAAGGTTTGATACTCTGAAGGTGTATACTGCAGCATGCATTGAAACAAACTTTAATTCTCACCCTAACGCTAATTCTGCTCTTAGTTGGGAGGAAATATGGAGATTGAGTCAGCGTCTGTAAAGTATGTAGGAAAGAACCCTAAAACTTTTGGACTATCGGACTTTCCGATTATCAAGCTGTCCACACCTGTTATGTCTCCAGCTGTTGCTGGTACACTGCGCCTAACTGAGAAGGGATGGCCAGGCTGAGTAGTTGTATAATTATGCCTACATTGTGCAGGGGCTCGCGGTCGTGAGTACGTTATGTTGGGTGACAAGGAGGTGGACTATGATCGCAATTTTCACCTCTACCTCATCACAAAACTCTCCAATCCCAAATTTTCTCCCAACATCTATGGACAGTCGATGGTTATTAACTACACCGTTACGCTGAAGGTAATATTAACACAAATAAATAAATGCACTGTGATGATTACTAAATTATTTTACTTATTTGCCTCGATTTAGAAACTTTTAGTCACAACTTTTTAGTTTTTGTTGCAACACTTATATAACTGAGCTATAGTTATAGCTGTTGTTTTTTGGTCAAATTTTGGTGAAATATTTTCGGGAAGCTGGAACACACAAGATCCATTTTTACTTGCCATAGCAGAATGCTTCACACGTCTTAGCCATGCCCTGGGCGTCTGTTTGTCTGTCTATCTGTCACACTGCTGTATTGTGTCAAAACGGTGCAATCTATAATCATGAAATCTCCACCTGGGCTGTCCCCGATGACTCTTGTTTCTTGTGACGAAGTTTCTAGCCCCTTGGTCAGGGGGTTCCTTTCGAACGAGGGCGTCAAATAGGTGTATCTCCCCTTAAAAAACTCATATTTCATTGCTGTTGGCTCGTCTGGCATAAAAACGGTTGCAGATAGCCACAGACATGCTGCTTATCATAAGAAGCACTGTGCACCACATCCTAACATCCTTAAAACATCAACATCGATGATTTTGAACGACATTGAACTTTGCTAGTTAGGCGATTTTGGTGAATTTTTAGCGATTTTGAGATGTGACACACAGTTTAAGAGTGAATTGCGCCAAAATGGCTGGAGATAGATTAAGAAAACCTGTGTATGAAATTTTCAGCATTAAATGTAGATTTTAGCAGTCCAATCCCGGCCCCCTAGGGTTAAGGAGGCTTACGCACGCAAATGTCAAAGGGAGGTACACCTTTAGAAAGTGGGTATTTTGACGCTATTGGCTAGTCTAGCATGAAAACAGTTGCAGATAGGTACAGACATGCTGTTTATTATAACAAGCACTAGTGACAAACTCTTTCGTGATATCAACACTAATGACTTTGAATGACCTTCAATCTTTAAAATAAGGGATTTTAGTGTTTTTTTTGCAGTTTTTGGCTGTGGTGCACATTTCAAGACTGAATTGCGCCAAAATTACTAGAGATAGATCTTTGCAACCTGCATATGAGAATTGCAGCATAAAACGTACATTTTGACCATATCAGTTTCGACCTCTTAAGTTCAAGGAATCTTCCGTTGAAGGCCTCAAATTTGGGTACTCCTTCAAGACGCATTACTATTCTATGGTACGCTGTTGTACACCGATTGCCTAAGTGGCAGGACTGATGCTGTCGCGCGTTACATGAGCTTTTCTCAAATTACTGGTTGATATTGTGGAACACTTTTAGATATTTAGTTTATGGTATGCGTTGTAATCACATTGAACTGTTATTTTTTCGTAAACGGTTTACACATTGTTGCTATTGCTATATTACTTTGGATTGCTATTAGACGTCTGTCTTTGTTCTTGTGGAATCTTTGCAATAATTTGTTGTTTTTGTCGTCATTTTACTGATTGTGTATTTGCAGGGTTTGGAGGACCAGCTGCTCAGTGTGATTGTGAAGTATGAACGACCGGAACTGGAACAACGTCGAGAAACTCTTATTCAAGAAACAAGGTCTGTAGCCTTTAACGGCTGCTCGGCTATGTTCACGAAACAGTCTATTGAACACAAAATGGCATTTGGTTTTAGACGCACATTTAGATGGTCATAGGTCATAGGTCAGGGTTAAAGGACCAGATTTTCTTATGTGACCATGCTGGTAGTAGCTGCTGCCAATAGCTATTGGTTGATGCTGACGTCATTGCTGTAAATATTACAGCATGCCACGGTGGCTACTGCGGACAGATTTAGCCTTGCGCACGGCTCGACAGTCTAGTTTTCAGCTGTTACTCTGGCTGTTGTTGTTGCAGTGTGAACGTGCGTCTACTGAAGGAGCTTGAAGACTCTTTGCTTCGTGAGCTGGTGACGTCAACGGGCAACATGTTGGATAATGTTGAGCTTGTTCAGACACTGGAGAACACAAAGGCCAAAGCCAGCGAGGTACACATACCACCAATTTATTATTCAGTCAATCCATCAATGGATTGATGGTTTACCAGTTTAAAATTATTTGTACAAATTGACGAATTTCGCCAAAGAATTTTAAACATTTTAAAAAAAATTTGTTCTGCAGATCAGTGTAACTGGAACTTTTAAAATTCGTAAACATTCATCAGTTTAAAAATTTTGGAGAATTCTAAAATTCAAATTTTTAATCTACGAATCAACCAGTTAGTCGGTCAGTCTGTCATTCAGTCATTTGCAGGGTGGGCCAAAAGAACTGGCACCATTTTTGGTACGCCTTATAACTTTATCAAATCTTAACCGATTTTCGAAATTCTTTAACTGTCAGAATCAGGAAAAATGTGTAATGTTGCTATTAGATAGATCTCACCACATCTCAAGTGTGTTTCACACTACTTTCAGTTGTCAAAGTCGGTTGAAGAGGTGGGGGGACTCTATTTCCCTGCCCTTTCCCCTTCTCCCCTTCTCTCCCTCCTTCTCTTTATTTTTTCTTTTCCTCTACTTTTCTTCCCCTTTCCCTTTCCCTGTCCTTTTCGTTCCTTAGAAGTAGGCCGTCTTAAATGCAGCTAGTTTTTTTTGTATTTGTTGCTTCAAGACACAAGCTTTTTACAAGGTACTGTAGCGACACACTTTATGTGTGGTGGGATTTGTAGTGACGCTGTTATTACAAATTTTTTCCTGATTTTGGGAGTGAAAGAATTTTGAAAATCGAGTTATATTTGGTGAAGTTAAAACACATACAAAACTGATGCCAGTTTTTTGGCCCACCCTGTATGTCTAGACAGAAAGGCACGGAGGCTGTCTAAAAAAAGGATCGATACAAATAAAAACAGCCGAGTAACCCTGTCGCTGTTTGTAGTGGTTTGGCTGCAATGTACAACGCAAAGTGTCAACAACGGTCATCTTTATTCTTGGAAAAAGTTTTTTTAGTTGTTAGGCCGTGCATCTGTAGCCGGAAGTAGTACGATCTCGATATTAAATGATTAAATAAAAGACTAAACGTAGCGACAGGCAGGCTTGAGATTAGAAAGGTTCGAAACAAACATATCATTCAACACGCCAAATATCCAAATAAACGGATCTAACAAAGTGTAACATCATTTAGATCATTCACTACATTTTTGATCGGAAGAGTATTTAGCGACAGCTGGGCTTTTTGTCCCTGTACATTTTGTAATAATTGTGTGCTGTAGGTAGCTGAGAAGCTGAAGCTAGGCGAGCGTACAGCAGCGGAGATTGAAAGCAACCGTGACACTTACAGACCAGCGGCTAACCGGGGTGCGATATTGTTCTTTGTCCTGGCCGAGATGGCTTCCGTCAACTCCATGTACCAGTACTCGCTGGCAGCTTACCTTGAGGTCTGTATTCGTCCGCCACTACTGTGTTATTAAGCCCAAATTTCATTACGCCAACATTCACCGAAATGTCGTTGGTAAAAGTCGCAAACGCAAATCATGAAAGTTGCAGACACAGTTGTGACAAAAATCCGTAACAGGTTCGAGATAAAAAACATTCCAGTGGAATTTAGTCTGTGACAAAGAGTGGGGAAAGTCGGCGACAAAGTCCGTGAAATCATGAAAGGCCACGACACAAGTTCTGTCGCAAAGTCGGCGTTTTAGAGTTTGGGCTTTACCACTTTTGTTACAGCTGCAGCTAAAATAACGATTGATCACGTGATTAAGTCTAATTACTTTAACAATTTATGACAATTCGAAAAATTTAATTAAATTATTGCTAAACTTTTGCTGACATTTTGACTTTCTACCTGTAATTCAGGGAGTCTTTTTGTAAGGGGACGGAAAGGAGAAGAATAAGGGAAGGGATGTAAGGGAGAAGGGAGAAGGGGAAGGCAGGGCAGAAAGGAGGGAGACTCACTTTTTCCCCAATTCAGATTTTTGGCTATGACACTCTCAAATGCTAACCACGTACTGCAGGCACTGGACTGCACTTCTGAACTCTGTCTGTCTAATTTTGATCATCTTTATTTCACCAAGCAAACATTTGTAGACAAAAAAAATTAAACAAAAACAACAATTAACAATTGTCATGTTGTACAACTAATTATAGAAACAGTAATATCGAACAGGGCTATAAAAAAATTTTTACTAAAATTTGTCTTCTATATTTTTCCGTGTTACCGCACATGTATATAAACAGCTGAACATTTTAACCATTTTTTAACGTGTAACATAAATGTTTGTATGCTTTGCATTTTGACAGTGTTTTAATAAACTATAATGTATTGTATTTTATTACATTGCATGCATAGGTGTTTGAGTTTTCGCTACAGAAGAGCTCTCCGAGCATGGCGGTTCAGTTGCGGCTGAACAATATCATGGATACGCTGACGTACAACGTCTACAACTACGGCTGCACCGGCATCTTCGAGAAACACAAACTGCTCTTCTCCTTCCAGATCACGCTCAAGCTACAGATGGACGCCGGAAACATTCGCCAGGAGGAGCTCGACTTTTTCATCAAGGTACGCGACCAGGGATGTGGTCTTCAAGGCTGAAAAGTCTAGCTAGAAGACGAGATATCTTGACCTTGGTCTTGGCTTCGAAGACCATCTTGGCCTTGGCCTCAATGCCTTGGTTTTCGTCCACTTGTAATGAATGTGCTCTGTCCAAAAAACCGAAACTATGTTGACCTTTCTGGTTTTGACTGGTATGACTACTGTAGTTCTGTAGTACTGGGTAACTAGTCTGAAACGTTGAAACTATGTTTGTCTGAGAATTTTTGCGATTTGCGGCAGTTTGGATAAGATTAATCTGGGTCCTATTACTTACTAAACTTAGTTATTTACTTATTTCCTTACTTCATGGCCTTGACCTTGAAGATGTTGACCTTAAACCCATCGCTGGACAGGAGTCTTTTCGTGCTGTGGCCACCGTTAAGCGCTGCTGGATGTGTTATACCTCGTTTACACGATCAAGCAAACATCGAGCAAACGTCGAGCAAAGATCAAGCCAGCTCATCGAGCCAGCTTTATCGTGTAAACGGGGTATTATGCTTTTATGTGGTCCACCCATGACTGGTTTTTTCATGACATCAATGCTGCGCGTTGATTTTTTTTACGAAACCGTTCTAAGTGGCACTAGCGTCGTAGCACGGGCTTGTCGGAATTTTTTTCACTTTATTGTAGGATTTTTTCCACTTATGCCATAGGCCTATTTATGGATGAAAATCCCCGTTTTTCACAACTTTGGGGCAAAATTGAGACTTTGAGCACCCTAGTTTCTTTTGTGGGATAAATTCACAACTTTCTGTTTCTGACTGTTTTGACCCACGACGCCCCTGACTATAACATTTATGATTATTGTCTGTTCTCTGTTTTTTCCTTTTAATATATACATATATGTGTTATTTTTTATTTCCGACCGGTTTCAGGGCAACATAGCGCTGGAGAAGAGCAAGCAGAAGAAGCCTTTTGCGTGGATCCCTGAACTCGGCTGGGAGGACGCCGTGCGACTGTCCGAAATCTCGCCCAGGACTTTTGGTCACCTGCTTGAGGACATTGAACAGAACGAGGACAAATGGCGCAAGGTTAGCTTGACTCATTTTCCGTCTGTAGTTATTTTTGTTTCTCGCACACTGAAGTTGACAAAGTTAAGCAACGCCAGTGGCTTACTATCGATATACCTGGTGGGTGCAGCTTGCGCCCAGTGAAAAATATGGGGGGAGTTTTGATAAGATTGTAGATCCCCCCTATTTTTCACTGGGCAATCTACACCTTTAACAAAACGCTTCTTCCCTTTATTTTTTATTTCCCCCTATTTTTCATTCTGCACCTTCAACAAAAATCCCCCCTATTTTTTACATCCCCCATTTTTCACTGGGCAAACTACACCCTTAGCAAAACTTTCTCCCTGGAGGGGAAAAAGCCCAAAATGGAGGGAAAAACTTGAGTCAGAAATTGGGGGAAGACCTTAGCCTAACACTGGGGGGAAGTCGCGCCCGATTTTGATTCTAGATTTGGGGGGATAAAAGCCACTGAGCAACGTCGGGGCTGGTTAGTACATGGATGTGTTATCAGCCGTCTGCAGATAGGTAAACAAGCTCCGTATGTCAGGAGCCACTAATTGTAACTCAACCAGGCCATACCTTCATAAATATCCTTAGTGCGTCTGTTAGACGTGGTTGGAACTGTAATGACCATTTTTTTGCAAATTTTCCTTATCATCACATTCGATTTTATTCACCCACCCATGATTTTATTACCAGTTTTCAGGCATAAATAATGTAAATACGTTAACTGTGATTTTTTTAAAGTTCAAAGTCTGTGATTTACCAGAATAAATATTTGTAGGTTTTTGAGTCTGCCAGTGAAATAATTTTTAAAGTCACTCATTATCTGGGCGAAAATATCGCCAACAGTTTTATTTACCTCCGCCAAGGAGGTAATGTTTTTGCCAGACTTTGTTTGTCTGTTTGTCTGTGTGTCCGCAAGATAACTCAAAAAGTTATGGGTGGATCTTTCTGAAATTTTGAGGATATGTCGGGAATGGCACAAACTACCAGTGATTCAATTTTGGGGGTGATCCGGAGGGAATCCTGGATTCTGGATCACTTTGAAATTTTCGTTACCATTGCTTTCAATGGGGCATAAGGGAAACCACTGCAAAACCGAAGATGGTGCTGCCACCTAGCGAACAACATTGCCTTGGCGGAGGTG
>Ga0209367_1002096_pt1 | contig 25869 bp, 15 predicted proteins | sample WorMetLIZISLAND2_FD_187412 | JGI IMG/M metagenome (GOLD analysis project Ga0209367, IMG submission 187412) | Marine gutless worms symbiont microbial communities from Max Planck institute for Marine Microbiology, Germany - Olavius geniculatus... ... | reverse complement strand
GCCCGATTTCGGACGACTTCGAAGAGTTCAGCGGCGAATATCTCCGAAACGGATGAAGATATTCAAAATCGGATTTTTATTCCGTCTACCGCGATTCCTCCTGCGTTAGGCGAAACAAGTCCGGTGAAGTTTGGTCCAGGAACCTTGGGAGATCTCGATGTTGAATCGTACCCCCCTAAAGTGCATTTTTCGGAAGATCATATTTCGGCCCCTAGGGGGTGCTGCGCCCCGAAATTTTTACACGCGCTAGAGAATTACCAAGTCTTACTAGCGCACCCCCCACCGGGGACGGGGGCCCCCTTACAATTTTTTTTCAAAGGGGGGGATCAAAAATTGGCTTAAATGCAATAAAGGAGCGCTTATAACTTCGGAGTTAGGGGTGTAGCCCAACGAAACTTCGGCACTTGACGCGGCTCTAGGTGGGGGTGTTAACGCAAGTACAACTTTTGGGGGCACCGCCCCCCCCTTAAAATTTGGGAGAGCAAAAAACGTGCCAAAATCGGTGCGATTTACGACGACTTTCGAGTTTGAGCGCAAATATCTCTGGAACCGATGAAGATAGCGACAAAATCTAAACGGCGTTGACGAGAACCATCCTTTCGGCGTTGAACAAAAAAAATTTTGTGAAATTCCGTCCACTACGAACAAAGTTATAGGCGCTCATGTTGACCTACCCTAAGTCGACAATGCGCGTTCGGCGTATGCCAATGCATTTGAGTTGGGGCCACGTGACTTTGATGCCGCGGAAATTTCCCCCCCTCTTCCCCCCTAATTTCCCCTAATCGGACTGAGGGCGCCGTGCGGACTCACGTTGGGCTTTGCCCCAAATTTCTAGTTCGTTTATGGTGGGCAGACAAAATTGGTGCAAATGAAATTCACTTCAGTACCTGGCGACAAGTGTTGTACGAAACCAACAATACACGCATGATGTAAAAAATGCTAATTGGGCAGAAATTCACATCATTTTCAGAGTTGCAATCAGTCGTTTGTCAGTTGCTTCGACAGCAGCTACTGCCCGTCAGCATCATTCTTTGCATCGAACATTCATTTGTTGACATATGAGACAAAAATGTTTGAAAGAACTCGGCAGTATGCTGAAAAATAAAACACTAACGTTTAGCATTTAAAGAAGTGACATTAACTTGTGAAATTTATTCATTTTTTCGTTCCTATGCTGTTTATCATTTGCGAGTTATGATAGATTACTGACGGAGGAAATAATACACAAGTAGACTGTGTTCTATGAGCAAGTGACGTCACTATAATGACATCATCATCAACAAAATTTCTACATATGTTAAAAATAAAATTACCTACAAAAGATATATTTTTGATTTTTTTTTTATATTCGAAAAACTAACAGAATGACGTCGTTTTGTAACTTATTTATGGAACGACCCTCTTACTTAGTAAACTGTGTTATTTCTTCATCTTCACCGTTTGCAGCTCAGCGAAAAAGCAGGGACAGGGAAATATTTTTCTTAACTTTATTATTTTTATTTCATGACATTTCGTGTAATATGACACAGCGGCTCATAAAAAGTCATACGGTGAATATTAGGCATACCCATGAAAACTTAAGTAAAATACTGCAGCGTAGCGGACTATATGCAAACAGTTTTGTTTCAGTATAACTTTGATAGCAAACCTCGAAAATGTCAGGATTTTTTGCGGGTCGAATAAAAATTGTATGGATGGAGCTACGCTGTTTAGGACAGGACAGCTACTTTTTATATTTTTTCGCAAAATCTTCCTGTCGGAAATTTTTTTTGAAAGTACAAAATTTAGGGCTAAAAATTGGCAAACTTTGGCGGGGAAATTTGGGGGCGCAAGGTTGAAACTCTGAGCATCCATAATCTTCTCTGTCATGACTCCCAGTTGTCTGTCGATAAATATGCAAGCAACTCTCTGTCTCCTTATTTTTAACGCACGACGACGCAACAGACAATTGAACGGAGATTTGGCGGAGATAAGTACAGGCGGACGAAATGCAATAGTATGAAAATAGAAGCTGCCACATGTACATTGTAGGCTTAGTCGCGTCGACAGTTAGTGCTAGGCCTATATACAATAATAAAATCGGTAATAAAACAAATGAGCAAATGTTTCGTTTCATCGCCATTATTGTATCAATCAGTCAATCATATTGGCTTGCAACGCTGCAAGCTGTAAGCGACCCTGATGTTCAAACACCGTGTCTGTGGTTGTCTGCGTCTTTGCATTTGTCTGTCCGCGAGACAGCACGGCCTGTGCTATGGACAACCCGCGCGTGTTTAATTAATTTCTTCAGTTCTGGCATCATCAGTCGTCTATGGCTGAGCTCATGTAACAAATGGCGCCATGCGGTGTGTCGAAAAAAGACGTCCCGACTCATTCGGCTAGTTGGTGGTCGTTCTCGGATATACTGGGCGGTCGATGAGCGTGACTGTCCGATGACGAACTGCTGATTGTCAACGTCGGCAGACGCAACCATTTGTCTATTGAAGCACACACAACCATTATATTTAGCGCACCCGTATACCGCATGTCTATTAGGCTTTTAGCGCTTATCTGTAAGCCCCCCCCCCTAAAAGCTCATCTTTAGTGCTAACTGCTAACCCTAACCTTAACTTTTTACAGAAAGGCTTAAGCATAAAGGCTTTTTACAGAAAAGGGCTTATCACATGTCAGCTATAACGATTCAAGTCATTCGGCACTGGGCTTTAATCGTCAATTCTTCACTGCCAGTAGCCTAATTAAGTAGCGTGTTTAGGGCGTATGGTGCGATTGTGATATACCTTTGCGAGACAACACGAATATAGATCTGGTTTTCTGCGTTTCCAAATCTTAGAGAAGTGGACAAATTTGCCGTTTCCGTGATACGTCCAAAAGTTGCAGTCTGTTTCGGGGGCTTCGCTGTCTGATCTCCTGGTAGGGGGTCTGCCATGGAGTGACCCTGCTGGGGCTCCGTTCTTGCTCCGCCTTTCGTTCTTCCGACCTTACCCCTTGCAACACACTGTCACTTTGACCACTGGCAACGAACACGTGCACATCCATAGGCCGGACAGACGGTAACGGAGAGACCACGCTACGATGACATTTTGCGCAACCCAGCATCGGTAGCAGACAATTTGTACCACGCCTTTGTTCTATGGAATTTGACGTTAGATACCACGGCGCAGAAAGACTGGGCGAATATCAGTCATCATCATCGTCGTCGTCACATGATGAGATTGCAAAATACCAAGAACAGCTATTCGTCTTACCTGCAGATCTAAACACTAGTGACTAAACGGGCAGGTACTCCGACAACAATAAGAATTAGGCTATTCATTCGTCTGAAAGTCAAAAAAACAATTTCACAAGCAAATACTCGAACAAAACTACGTTCAAACTTTAAAGCGATAGAACTGAAACGAAACGGAACGAATTGAACCGAACTTAGGCCTAAATGAAAGCTGCGTTTCGTTTCGTTTCAGTTCCGTTCAGTTCCGTTGCTTTGTACGCTGCTTAAAAAGACAGAAATAAACTGCTGCAGCCTGCGGCTTGCCTGTGAGAGACTTTCGTCCTGACTTGGAACCGCTGGAGTGGCGTCGATCGGCGGCCGATTTGAGCGATAGACGACCGAAGCCGAAGCGCCGTTCCGTCAGCACAGCGGCCTGGGCGGCGGTTGATGATGCCGCGTTTGCACCGTCCGAGTGATTTAACATTGCCGTGGCCGCCGCGTCTCCCTCACACCCTGCAGACAACTCAGGTAAATGTATAGGGCATACACGTAGGTTTTGTTATTCACTGCAATCTGTCCTTTCCCATTTTTCTTTCCCACATTTGCTTCCTCCAAATACAGACAGAAAGTCCACGAGAGCGTTGCACGTTCACCCAATGGGCTAAGTCTGCTTATTATCCAAAATGGCTACGATGTTTGGTGTGACAAATACAAAACCAAAATGCATGACAGCAATAACAGATGCTTAAAAATACAAATGTGCAGCCACTGCGTCCGAAGGTGTTTTTATGGCGCCTACATAACGGATAAACTATATTTTTCCTTTAGCCCCCTTCCGTTCCTATTTTTTGTGTGGGCCTACCATGGGCGGCGCTAGATGTGGGGCAGGGGGAGGGCAGCTGCCCTCGTGCCCTTGTCCTTGCCCCCGGCTCTTTTCCAGAAAAAATTCTGGTGGTGATGAAGTGCCTTCTGGTAATCTGCTAAGGTGTGACTTATTAACGTCATTTTTGCAAGGCAACACGGATATGTGTGATTTTTTGCATTTTTAAATATTAAAAAGCAGGCAAATTTGCGGCGTTCACCGAATGTCCAAAAGCTAAAACTGTTTCAGCTTCAGGGGCTTCGCCGGCAGGCTTTGTCCCTGGACCCCGCTATACGTTTTTTGATGCACACAACAATGTTGAATAAGGTCGACATTTTGTCCGCACACACAAAAAAAGTTATTGCCCCCTGTGCCCTAGCTTTTGTCCCTAGTTGCCTCCCCAGCTTCAGATTATTAGCGTCGCCCATGGGGCCTACCATATTTTTCAGCATTTCTGCACAGTATTGATGACAAAAATAAACTAGAAAGCAGCCATAGCCCGCAGGTACCTCCGCTAAGGCAATGTTATTCGCCAGGTGGCGTCACCATATTCACTTTGCCAGCGGTTCCCTTATGCTCTTTTTAACGCAATGGTAACAAAAATTTCAAAGTGATCCAAAATCCAGGATTCCTTTCTGATCACCCCCCAAAATTTAATCACTGGTAGTTTGTGCCATGCCCGACATACCCTCAAAATTTTAGAAAGATCCGTCCATAACTTTTTGAGTTATCTTGTTCACACACACACAGACAGACAGACAGACAGACAAAGTCTGGCAAAAACACTACCTCCTTGGCGGAGGTAATGATATAGTTGCATCGCGTTGTCGTTTGCTGTAAAACAAATTATAAAGAATGCGTATAGGCCTAGGTGACATTCGGAATGTGATAAAGGCGACACGTTGTTGACGCAGACGTGACATACTGCGGTCGGGTGTGAAATATGCATTTGCGTCGCGCTAACGAAGAATTTCTCCCGGAAAGGAGCCGGGGGGCAAGGACAAGGGCACGAAGACAGCTGCCCTCCCCTACCCCACTACCATACTCGTAAATCACCACACTGCTGCTTCCGTCTTCGCATTAATTATGATTCATTGTGACGACGTTTCTGCTCGGAAATTCGGAATTCCGCAGATAACAAATGGCAACAGCCGGAAAAATAATAACACTGACTGAGTGATGAATGTATAGTGACTTATTAACTTATCGTTGTGATAAATGATCTCAACGTTATGATAGCGGTGCCAATATTATAGGCAAAGATCGCACTGACTTCTAGGCCGTAGTTTCAAACTAACAATAGACCTATGAAAAATCTTATTCTTTTTACAATAGCCTATATGTTTCATTTCAAGTTACTTATAACTTACAGTTTGCTGAAAAACGCATATGCCTAAGAGTCGATCAGTAGTTTGTTACTTGTCATCGGCTAATCGAAAGCATTTTAAATTATCAATTTCTGTGTCTCACTTATTGCAGCATGTTCGCACGCCCTTAAGTTTAAAAATGTCATGATACGATACCGGTAATAGCCTATGTGCGCATGTCATCAATTACCGCGCGCAGTATATCGATATCGCAGTTCTTGGTCATTCTCGCCTCTGTATTAGGTCTAAGTACAATAACGTGGCAAATCGGATCGACAGCTTAGTGCACGTCGCAGATCGCACTATCAGCGCACTTCAATAATTATTAGCACATCACTAACCCGAGGAGACGGCTGAACCCACTAGGCTACCTGAAATGATTAGGCGCCACTGTGGAATTGGATGGTAGCACTAGACTGCTACAGATTTTCTTCGCTTTCGGGTTTTTGTTCCAATATTTTTTATAGTTTTAGTTCTCGTTGTTTTCTTTATTTTTGGTGTGTTTTCTGGTCTCATGCTTTTATATCTTTTTCCCACAATCGTCTGTTTATGGATTATTTACTTAGCACTACTTGTTCCATTTCTTTCATTTCAGTTCTGTTTAGAACGGTTATGGTACGATACGTTTGTGTCGTAGATTAAACTGGACACTTGCCTCTCATTTTTTCAATAATATGCCTTTAGTTTTCACTGATTTTAACGGGGGTTTGCGCCCTCTGAGTGTCTTTTTAGTTTATTGGGGGTGAGTGGGGTGACAAGGCAATTTACTGACCGCTGGTCAGTGGTCAGTTAGTGGTCAAGTAGTTATCATAATACTTAGTAGGCATATAGATCGATCAGCATGAATTGGACACCGGTTCACTGCCGAGACGCCTATATACAGTACACTCAAAATCCGACTAAAAATCCGGCGCGGCTTATTTCGCGCTCAGACGGTTCTGCGATACAGAAACATATATATACAATCTACTAGAGCTGTGCAATTTGAATTCAGTATTCGGTTCGGCTCGACAATGTTTCGAGTCCTTCAATAATTTAATTGTTGATTATAAAATTATGTTTGCTATTGGTTGTGAGTTTTTACGTAGTTTTCAAGGTGTAATATAGGAGGCCTAATGTCTTATCGATTAAGAACACAAACTGTTGCCTGTTCAGCGAAAACCGTATGAAGTATTCCGCATATACCTGTCAATGTTTACCGCATGAATTTTATGTTATTTTTCTGTATCATTAAGTTATTTTCCTTTAGTTTTGTGCCTTTTTCATTAAAACGCGGCGACGCCAGTGAATGCGCTTTCATGAATCTTCAAGCAAAAGTAAGAAAATTAAAAAAAAAACTTTAATCCAACGACGAAGTCGATAGGTAAGTGAGTTAGTGACTAAACGTCTAACACAATGATCAAAATGTTCACAGTAACGCAATCGTCAATGCAGTCTGGGATACTTTTGTTTACTTTTGCTAATTGTTCAGGCCTGAGTTCTATCATGCCTACGGTAAATAAACTAATATATTGATGAAATGTGGAAAGGATGAGTTTTCAGACGGGATGGCGGAAACAGCAATGGAAAGTGCTGAGGTGACGTCGCGTTTGGGGGTAAAACTGGACAAGTTTTAACGGCTTAGCGCAGCTCTATGGCGTGGTTACCGATGAAATGACCGTGGTCAGTCGGTCGGTCAGTAAGTCAGTCGAGTGGCGATTGCGGCGAATGATTGCAATTTGGTCGTCGACTCGTCACTGATTGCTCGTTGCCTGCATGTGCCGACACAGCTAGCGTAGTGTGCCGTAATGTGGGTTTTCTTCTTTCATGGAAAACGTACCGTCTCAGAGCTATGGAGCGTCATCTGCCATATGGGATCACACGGTGTTACCTGCCACCCGACACAGGTAAACGCGCCCGGCCTCAATCTCGGCCACAGAGGCCGTTACTCGATTTTCCTACCCCTGAGGGATGGAAGGCTGAGCTGACCCTGGTGGTTGGTTATATGCCGAGATTGTTTAGCTGTCCACAGACAGTCACCCACTCAAGTAGTGACCGATTTATAGCGACCCAACTGAGAGTCAGTTGACGTCGCGATTGCAAAACACTACCAAGTGCGTTATCGACGATGAGTGACGTAGCCGTCTGCACGCAGCGAGCTTCAGTCACTAGCGGTACGGAACACATTCCCTGACATTCCAGTAAGGTGTAAAACTCACGCTTTGACGCACTCCGCTGCTAGATTAGCTCTTGCATGCAGTCGATCTGACAACCCACTAAACTGTCTGATCACCGTATACAGGAGGCAGTGGTCTAACTGACTTGTCCGGTTTCCGTTTGTGTGTCTGCGACACACGCCAGGGATGTGGGCTGCCGAATTCGACCGCATAATGACTAATAATGCGAAATTTTGGTGGGTTAGTAATTGATTTAAGCTTAAATCTGGGGCCCAGGAACTCGGTGTGGTTATGGGATTTTTTTCACTCATTTGGAGCTTCAAAGTTAATCAAAAATCTTACCCATATTATGCGTAGACAAGCAGCGAAACTAAGCTTACACACTGTAATTAACGCCAACAATGGCTGTAGAGTGTAGACGATATGGAAGAACTTACGTGTGCGGCACAGCGGGAATTTTTTTGAGAGGGGGGAGGTTCCGGAACCGAGTTTTGGTGTATTTGTTTCAGCTTACTTTAGCCACTGCGAATTCCACTAAAAATAACCGGGACACGAGTAAATAGCCATATGTGTGTTAATCACTTATAGGAAGTGCAATACGGCCTGTCAGGTGAAATAAAAATCATTAACCTTAGATGACCTTAAAAGCCGTTACCCGCTATTACATGCTATAGCTCTTCATGGGAAACCTATCTCAGAGCTACGGAGCGTCACCCGCCGTATGGGATCACACAGTGTTACCTGCCACCCGACACAGGTGAACGCGCCACACCTTAACCTTAGCCAGATAAGCTGGTATTCGATTTACCTACTCCAGAGAAATGGAAGGCTGAGTTGACCTAGGCGGCTGGTGACATACCGAAATGGTTTACCCGCCCGCAGGCAGTCACCCATCGAAGTACTAACCCGGCCCGGCGTAGAGTAACTTCGCTGATCGGACGAAACGCTACGCCAAGCCACTACTTTGTGGCTAAACGGTGCGAGATAAAGCCTGCGTTACTATTAATTACGAATAAGACGTGGCATAGCCTTCTCAGATGAAATAAAAATTATCGACCTTGGATGACCGTGAAGGTTACTGACAACCAGTAGGGTCGGTTATCCTAGCGACAGCTAAACTTTTATTGATTTTATTCCGTTTTTGGCAGCGAATCTGTGCATATCGAATCAGAATGTCTGACCGAAAAATCCGTCCACGTCTGCCATAGTTAAAGTTTAGGTTCTATCGTAAGGGACAACGTGCATGCGCGAACTTTTGTTTCACTCACATAATAATGACTGGTATACGTAGGCCTACCCGTAAAAACTTTTTGTCGAACACTGTGCGGAATATTGTGACGACGTAACTAAATGCCACAATATACGCACGAATTGTGCGTTTTGTGCGCCACGTAATGACGGCAAAGCAACAGGCACAATATTCCGTGTACGGTATTGTCCACCGCAGGAAAAAGACCCGTTCCGTTGGTTGGATCGAGATTCGGTGAATTATTCAGCAGACTGAGAACGAATAACTGAGAGGTGAACATTTACGATTACGGCCGTTGTCGTAAATATTGCGACGCCAATAGTCCAGTACAGCTTCGTATACAATGCAAGCATCACGAGTCTTGTGCAATGCGCATGCTTCAGTGGGGACAGATTTCGGCGGCGCTCTGGCTTAGCCAATGGCGGCCGATTTCTTGGAACCGATGGATCCCCGCGGGCATCATCCCGCAGATCGTTTGTCCCGCCACCAAGGCTGGAAAAAACTAGTTGTATTAAATTTTCTATTCGTTTTTATTTAGATTTTAAGTTTTAACAAGAGCTTTTGAATACATTTTTTAAAATTCTCAATTATTGCTGCCGAGGGACGTTTATCACCCTCCGCACCAGGAAGCAATATCCAGAATTTTTATACACAAACAAATGAACACTTCGTAAAAAAATCGTACAAATCAACTTATTTGATTTGTTAGATAAACTGACTTCGCAAGTAACCGTTTATTTAGACCACCTCGGCAAACAGAGCAATAAATGTCTCGGTGTGTAGTGGAAAATTCGTCGCACTAGAAAATAATTCACACATGCAGCAGTACGGGTTAGAGTTAAGATTAGGGATAGGGTTAGTTAGGGTTAAGGTTACGGTTAAAAGTAAAGTTAAGATTAGAGTTAAGACTAGAAATTTGGGGCAAAGCCCAACGTGAGTCCGCCCGGCGCCCTAAGTCCGATTGGGGGAAATTAGGGGGAGTAAAGATGGGGGGTTAAATTTCCTCGGCATCAAAGTCAGGTGGCCCGAACTCAAATGCATTGGCATGCGCCGAACGCGCATTGTCGACTTAGGGTAGGCCAACATGAGCGCCTATAGCTTTGTTCGTAGTGGACGGAATTTTACAACATTTTCTTTTTTCAACGCAGATAGGATCGTTCTCATCAACGCCGTTTAGATTTTGTCGCTATCTTCATCGGTTCCAGAGATATTTGCGTTCAAACTCGAAAGTTGTCGTAAATCGCACCGATTTTGGCACGTTTTTTGCCCTCCCAAATTTTAAGGGTGGCGGTGCCCCCAAAAGTTGTACTTGCGTTAACACCCCCACCTAGAGACACGTCAAGTGCCAAAGTTTCGTCCGGCTACAACCCCTAACTCCGAAGTTATAAGCGCTCCTTTATTGCATTTTAAGCCAATTTTTGACACACTCCTCTGAAAAAAAGTTGTAAGGGAGGCCGCCGTCCCCGGTGGGGGGTGCGCTACTAAGACTTGGTCATTCTCTAGCGCCTGTAAAAAATTTGGGGGCGCAGCACCCCCTACGGGCCGAAATATGATCTTCCAAGTAATGCGACTTAGGGTAGGTCAAAATAAGCCCTTATAACTTGGTTCGTAGAAGACCAAGTTTACACAATTTCTTTCGTTCAACGCGGAATTAACTGTATTTGATAAATCCGTTTACCGCTTGTCGATATCTCTATCCAGTTTAGAGATATTTGCGGTTAAACTCGAAAGTTGTCGTAAAACGTACTAAATTTTGGACGTTTTTTGCTCTCCCAATTTTTAAGGGGGCGGTGCCCAAAATTTCGTACCTGCTTTAACACCCCAACCTAGAGCTGCATCAAGTGCCAAAGTTTCGTTGGGCTACACCCCCTAACTCCCAAGTTATAAGAGCTCATTTATTGCAATTTAAGCCAATTTTTGACACCCCCCTCTGAAAAAAAGTTGTAAGGGGGGCCGCCGTCCCCGGTGGGGGGTGCGCTAGTAAGACTTGGTGATTCTCTAACGTGTGTAAAAATTTGGGGGCGCAGCACCCCCTAGGGGCCGAAATATGTTCTTCCGAAAAATGCGCTTTAGGTGGGTACGATTCAACATCTAAATTTCCAAGGTTACTGGACCAAACTTCACCGTACTTGTTTCGCTTAACGCAGGAGAAATCGCCATACACGGAATGACTATCCGATTTTGAATATCTTCATCTGTTTCGGAGATATTCGCCGCCGAACTTCGAAGTCGTCCGAAATCGGGCTAAATTTTGCAAGTTTTTCGCCCCTGAAATTTTTTTGGGGGTGTGCCTTCCAAAATTTTGGACCGGCGTTATAAAATAGGCAGTACTGACCATCGTGCAAAATTTCACGCCGGTCTTCCCACGCATCTCGGAGATCTCGCGTCGGAAGAAAAAATAAAAAAAAACATCATGCGTAAAACAGAAGTCCTTCCGAAAACTATCGTTTTCGGGCGGACTAATTAGGGCTACGGTTAAGGTTAGGGTTAGGGTTAAGGTTAGTTACATTATGAGAATATGGAGGTGGGAAGAATTTTCCAGGTGCGAAAAATTTCCCACGACACCGGCAACGCGGTCGCAAACGAACTTTGACGCATTTAAAATTCTCAAAAACGTTTTCGTTGCAATAGACTTTCAACACTTTTGGCAGAGAGTTAAATCAACAATTCGTCACTAGAACAAAAATTTCTTAGTTTGCTATTTTTACTTCCCCCAACTTTTACCAAGAAGCATCTTGCTTGTAGGCCTACATGTCAACGGAGTGGACGCCCCGTGACAATGCGAGCATCTAAGACTATATTCTCTGCAAGTTTTTCGCATCACACTTACACTTTTGTCACCCAGCTGTATAACTTTGGTGCCGATATAAGCACCGGTAGGCCTAAGACAACGGCAGATAACGAAAGAGATGCAAATAATTATTGTCTAACGAAACATCGATCAAATGTCGCGATATGTTTAATTTGTCGACCCATCTACACCTCAGAATAACTAGTCAATTTTTATACGCAACAGCAGCTTCTGCTGTAGCGCGTCTTAGCCATCGCAATTCTGTCCTTTTGTCTGTCCGTCCGTCACACGGGTGGATCAGTCAAAAACAGTGCAAGCTAGGATCACCGAATTTTCACCGTCGACTGCTTGGAAGACTATAGTTTCAGAAACCGTAAAGCTTTTCCATAAATTCGAAGGGGGTCACCCCGAATGAGGACGCTAAGTGAGAAGGCGGTATGGAAAATGTGCGATATATACAGCCGATAAGGCGTTGACAGAGCGATAGGTGGCGACCTCTCGTGAGTACAAGTAAAACACTATAAACACTATAGCCGCGGGTCGTCTGGCGGCCTCTGGCGACTGACTTAGACTTTGTTTTACTGACATTTCAAACATGCACTGCGGCTGTTGCGCGTTCCCGTTTGCGTTAGCAGATCACTTGTACAACCGCGCTAACACGAGGACGTCGAGGAGTCGCATGCGTTAGCATATAAGGAGAGTCGCAGATTTCTGCAACTGAATTGAATTCCATGGGTTTTGCGAACCAACTTACGGGCTGTAAATTTTCGAGTTGAATCTTCATAAAGCATCGATTTTGTTACAAATATGAAGTTCTACCGTTATATAATGACATTGTTTTTATATTACATATAGCCTTGATCTTACCAAGTTTTCTATCGTTTTTCGCCTATTAACACGTTAACCATGAATGGTAGGCTACTGAATTTGCCATTTTGTGGTAATGTGCCCTTCAGAAACCACCCATTCCGTCGCTCTCCTATAAGATGGGCCGTGAAGACTAGCAGTCTGTGCAGTTAAACGACGTGAGAGCCTATCTGATAGGCTAACAACAACACATCGAGCGATCTGCGACAGTCACCCGTCCGTTTATTGCCAATTTGCTTGCGACCAGCCGGACGACATAAGCCTACAATAGCCTATCATATGAACGAAGCTAACTCAGAACCAGTGCAAGTGATTTGCTTGGAAAATGAAATCCCTGTATCATGTGACATTCCGTCATGATATTTTCGCCTACTGCGCGTAGATGAACGAAGCTGTGTCGATTAACGACTGCTACAGACAGACAGACGGACATCGCGGTCTATCTCCTACGGGCCGAAGTGACCGCCGGCCGAAACTCGTTGTGTACGGTAATTAGTTTGGTCTTGATGTGTTTGCCGTCGCTCCAGTGACAATCAAAACGCGACGGCTTGGAGTCGCCCGAGTCGTATCGGCCGTAAACTGCTGAAACCGAAAACCACTCTGATTCCTGACAGCGATGAGTTCAGTGACGTAATAGACCTATGACGTAAGAAGCAGTGATATTGCCACAGTGCCGACATAGATGTGGACGTCGGCATAGCTATAATTTTTTATTATGGTCTATGAAAATGTATAGGCCTATTATGCGAGTAACACTTTGGACCATGGATAAAATAATTTCATGGCCGTGATCGACGGCGAGTTTTGCCCGAGACGAGTGCGTGATAAACAGACGAAGCGTTTCAGTCGTAACGAATTAAACTTGCTTCGATGCCTTGCTTCGATGAGATAAAATTGAACTTAAGCCGCGTACAGAGCGACAAGAACGAAATGAACTAAAATGTCATTTCGTTTGCTTTGTGCATTCCGTGCAAGGCAACTGAACTGAACTGAATTCAGTTAAAATGAACTGCAGTATTACACTGGCGCATAGATGTTAAAAACATTTATTTGCAAATTTAAAAAAAAACATTTAAAACGTGTTTTTTGTCACTTTTATAAAAAAAATTATAAAAAGCATGCATAAAAACATTAAACTGCAGTTCTTTCGAATCGCTACTTTTTTGCCATTATACACGCAAAGAATATTTCACTCAGATAATTAAAAACAAAAACCTACCATTTGTAAAGACTAAAAACCGAAATGTACTGAATGTCCAGATCGAAAACAGCTGAACGCAATCTGCCCGTGAGAAATAAATCGTATTTGTAATTTTGTAAGTTTATGTTATTAACAAGAGCAAAAAAACACGACATTAAAAGCACAAAAACATTACGAAAATTAAAAAAACTATTTTTTAAAAACGTTAAAAACATGTTTTTAAACTTTTCTAAAAACATTTAAAAATGTGTTTTTACATCTATGCACTGACGTAATGATTTCAGTTCAGTTGTGTGGTGTTCTGTCGCTTTAATCTCACGTTGATGGCGGTTTTAACGCATATCCGGTTTGCGCTGCAGGGACCTGCGTCATCAAAAGACAGAAGTTTCTCTTGCTCAGTGCCGGATTAAGCTGGGTGCTACTGATGCCGCAGCACTAAACTCATTATAGCCTAATTTTGTAAAATAGGCCTACAGCCAGGAAGTAGACACACCGACACGGTCATTTGTTTTAACCGTATCACCCACTTTTAAAACGCACAGTCAATTGCAGTGCACGCAACAATCTAAAATGTTGCATCAAAATGTGCTTCGAAAGCCCCAAAATGCGCAAAATGTGTTCTTGCGGCCGGAGGATTGGCCTCGGAGCCCGCTGTATGGGGGAAGGAGCTTACTCCGTTTCCTCAGCCGCCGTAGCTGGATTTAAGAAGAAATGAAAACGGAAAAAATGAGGCAAAAATTGGGAAAATATAGGCGCTTTCTGGTCCAATTTGGTCTTAACCCGTCCCCGGTTTTGCTGTGCTAACCACTTGCGTACAGCTGTGATCACAATCTGTGCACAATTTAATCACAGACTTCTGTCAAACCACTTCTCATTATTTCATTTAGTCCTAAACCACACTGAGCTCACACTAGTATTGTTTTTACAATAATTTTCGGCTGCAGTCGTGCGTCGTAAAGCAAACGACGGTCCAGTTTACGCGATCTGAACGTGGTTCAAGTACGATACCACACTGCCTGGAGTGGTATTTATTAGCTTGTACTACGTACTCGTTTATCCACTCCAGCAGTACGGGCACTGTGGTATAGAGTACGAACTGCTGAATGGGGGTTTCTTAATTGCAGAACTGTCTGGCATGCATAAACTTTGTTTCTTGTGTTGCGTTGCAGTATACGTCTGCTGCATTCGCGTGAACAGAGTAGGCTAGCTCACTCTATTAAACCTGGCACAGCGGGCGCAGAAGCAGTAGCGGCGTCCTGTGTTAACTAGAGACTCTAAACTATCGCACGGTGAAAACCCGAAGTCTCTATCTCACCTGATCGGAGTAGTCGAACACTTTGGGTCGTTTCTGTTGTTCCTTGGAGACAGACACCTTGCCAATACATAGCAAAATACTGCTCTAACGCAGTTTAGATATTTGGTTTCGCTTAATTCTACTCAGTACCTTCACTATTTAAGACCCGCCTTCACGCGTCGGCGTGCTCAGTTGTTTAAGCCAAACCGTCGACGCCGTCACGGTCAGCGGCGCCACTTCAAAAGAACCACCCAAGGTGTCCGTCCTCAGGGTGACGTAATACCATCCAAGATGTCATACAATCTTGGATCGGTACCGGGTCGTGGCAGACAGGACGGACAGACAAACCTACAGACGGACACCAAGAGAAAATTACCATTATAGCTAATACGCGCTATAGCTAGAGCTATGCTAGCTTTCGCGCGTAAAGTAGGCGGAATAGGAAGTTGCAATTTGCCGACAAACAGTACAAATTCTGACGAAATTCCGACATATTTCCGACAGAAAAGATTATGGGTGCTGAAAGTTTCAATTTTGCCTTTAAACTTTCCCAAAATGGAGATTTTTATTTTTCAACTCCAAATCTGGCATTTTAGACAAAAAATTAACTGGTAGGAAAAAGATTTCCGACAATTTTTTTACAGCCAAAAATTTAAGAGGGGGCACTAGAGGGTAGCTGTCCCCTAGAGCTCGTCTCTTTTTGCCGCGACGCCACTGCGAAGCAACGTGCTTGTCCGTACGTGGTCAGTCACGTCTGTCACTGCACTTGGTGGTGTTAATTAATCACGAGTAACGCGTTTTTAATTGGACACCTCCTCTAGAGTATGTGGGCGGCAGCGCAAAATTATCAGCTGATGAACTTTTCGTCCTTGCGTGTGGGTAGCTAAGCCACTCTAATCATATACAAAGAACGTTCGAAAAGTTTTCCAAGTCGATATGTTAGACTAAAAAAACTTCTTAAAATCTATACACCGATAAAAAGCATATTACTCTCGAACACGTATGAGCCTAAAGCGGATGTGACGTCATTGTAATCTATGACGTCAAAAAGCGTTAAACTTTTTGAACGCCCTCGGAATACTGGCTTCAATACAAAATTGGCGTAGTTAACTGAAGAGGGAAATTTTCGAGGATCCTCACATTTTTTTCGGCCATCGGCAGTCAAGCCACGACAAGACGGAAGAAAGGATCTAGATCTTTCCGTTCTGTGAGGAGCAGATTGCGACATCCTCCGAGATTGGCCGGTTCCTTCGATCAGTAACCGACGAACACCGGCATTAGTATGCAGGATTGGTCAAAAACTGACAACCTATCAGTTTTTGTCGCGGGTTTTTGGCACGGGTTGTCGTATGTCCGTCCATCTGTCCGTATGTAACGGATGTATTGTGGCTAAACGGTGCGAGATAGGGCCAAGGTTGCAATTGATCACTAACAGGAAGTCGCATACACCCTTTTAGATGAGATGAAAATCATCGATCTTGGATGACCTTGAAAGTCAATACTGCAACAGAAACTGTATAGGCTGTAGTGTGTCTTCCCTAGCGATAGCTAGGCTTTTTGTTTTTTAAATATTTTTTGTTATATGCATTATAATTGCGAGTATAATTATTGCTTACTCACGTATTATTTTGCGTGTAATTTTAAAATTCTAAAAATGTTTTTAAATAAAATAACAAGCAATTTTAAACTGCGAATAGTTAATGGCGAATGTTGAAATTGTTCAAACAGTGTAAGTAAATATACGATGTTCTGCAGATATTGGCATTATATTGGCATACATGTAGTTGAAACAATTGTGTGTTTTTGCTACACCCGGTGGAGTGAGCGAAAAAGTCCTACTCTCTGTCGGTCTTTAAGTGCATCAAGGCAACTCAATGACACTCAGCCAGTGTACAGTGTATACCACGGCGCCGCAGACGCGACCGCTCCTTAGGCCTACAGATAGTCCGGCAACATACAGTGTAAAGACACTGCAAGCTCGCGTGAAGCGGGAAGATAAACTGTTGCGTCGCGTCGCATTGATAGCCATTTTTCGATTATTCGTGCTTTTTACACTTTTATAGCTACCTCGCGTGCAACGAATCAACTTTACGAAGTAAGGGGCTTAGTAGTAGTGGTAGTACGAAAAAAGCGACGTGCCTCGCAATTTACCGCATAATGCGGACCCAATCTACACGGTGTTTCATAAAAAGCACCCTTTTTCTTTCTTTTATAATTCAGTCAAATGACAATCAATTTGCACGAAATTTTTACCAGATGTAGCGGAGAAAATACTAATTCAAACTGTTTGGACAAAATATGCTGTTCGTTAAACATTCTTTGCTAGTCGTGACGTAATGCTGACGTCATAGTGTGCCGCGAGTACAAACTGGCCTGTTGCAACCAGTGCTGATAGACTTGCTGAATTGCTGCCTTGCATCGATGGCAAACTTTATCTGGTTCATTGATGACAAAAATGTTGAAGTTTTAACATTTTAGCCACAAAAATACCCAAAAGGATCACTTTTAATACCCAAAACGATCACTTTTGCACACTTATACAGATAGCTTGATTTTTACATCTGTCAGCAAGACAGTGCACCAGCACGCGCTGCTTGCGAGATGGTTGAGTTTTTGGATTGCGAGGCGCCTGATTTTATGCTCCCATGTTGCTTAGTGCTGGTACAGTCAACATTTTTCATCAGCAAACCAGATAAAGTTCACCATCGAAGCAGGGTAGCTATTGACAGAACCTGTTGAGACAAGCCAGTTTGTACTCTCGACACATTATGACGTCAGCATCACATCATGACTAGCAAAGAATATTTAACTAACGACTATATTTTGTTGAAATATTTTGAATTGGTATTTTTTTCGGCTACATACGGTAAAAATTTCATGCAAATTGATCACCATTTGATTGAGTTATAAAAGAAACAAAAAGGGTGCCTTTTTATGAAACACCGTGTATTAGCTCAAATCGTGCTGCAGAGAGATACAACCACAAACACGGTGCCTGACAATAACGGTCGCTTATAGCCAGGTTTGCCGTGGATAATTGATATCGATGGGTATATCCATGGATATATCCATGTGTGGATATCAGACTTAAACCATCCTGTGGATATATCCATGGATATTATGCTGGCGTTCACGCTAATTAAATTCAATACTTTTATCACTTTATAATATTTCTCTGTCTGTCGTTTTAACTCTTTATTTTCTCGTTTATTCGTGCTGTCGAGTCAAATGAATAATCAGTGACATCAGCACATCATTATTAAGTTAGCCTAAATTAATTTATTAGCACTTTAGCAGCAATAGCAGCGGTGCTATAATACTGTTGGTTGGGCAACAAAGGGTCTATCCTTTTGGGAGTTTATTTTTATTTTTTGTCAAATTGTAACAAAATTACACATGCTTTTTTGCTTACTAACATGTTCAATGCTAGTAGGAAATAGAAACAACAGGGTCCTTCAAAAGCGTCTACTTCATCCTATAACTGTAAGTGTAAGCCCCTACAGGAATGCAACCGGCGCCTTGAAAAAAAGATTCCCAGCTGTTGCTGGAGTGGGCCGACCGTACCGCTTTTAACCGAATCGGTTATAATCGGGTTGGGCCGCGAAAAGAAAGCGATTAACCAGAGTGACTGCAGTCCCATACACGCTGTGGTGACGCGGCTATATCGAACGCTAGAATCAACAGTAGAATACGATACGGTAATTCGGCGCACATGGATGACGACGGCTGCAGGCAACAACATTGCGTTCAGAACTGCTGCTAAACCGCTGCAGATAAAGACATGGCTATTTTTGGCAGTGATTGCCCTAGGCAACGGTACCATCGCCAACTCCCTACAATGTACCTTTTAGCCACAACACATGCGTTACAGATAGACAGATGAGTGACAGATGTACGCAACGCTCGGCCTAACGGTCGGCCAAAAACAGGAGCAATAAAATTAGGCTATTTAGATTTTCACGAAAGTTAAAAAAATACTTAACTACGATCATATTTCAATGCAAATGTGTGTTCATTTTTTTACTATTTTTTATATTTTGTAACAATTTTAAAAGGAAAATGCATGCGTTATGTTCTGGGGGAGGTGGAAATGGTCGCTTTTGCACTGCTGTTTTGGCGAAAATTTGGGGGCTACATTCTACGCAGAATAAACGTCTGTGCCTCTGTGGATATGGATATATCCATGGATATCCACGGAAAATCTGTGGATATGGATATGAATAAGGGTGGGAAATTTTATATCCACGGCAAGCCTGCTTATAGCTTGCAGCGTCGCGAGCCAATTTTCACATAAACCGACGTCCACCGGGATGAGTTCACCCCCTTTGCAACGCTTGAGGCCGACGAGGTGTATAGTTATCTAAAATAGTACCGATATTTTCGAGTTATATGCCTACGCAGAGATACGCAGACGGACGGACGTCGTACAGAAATTATTGCTATAACGAAATCTATCGCCTTTAATGACACGGTTGCACGCGATGCATTTCGCGGTAAAAAAATAAGATAGACAACGAATACTATCTGCTATAGCCTGACTAAAAACAACTAACTTCACTGCCCACACGCCGATTGCGCTAAAGCTCCATAACTTTACCGCCGGCTCTAATCTTATAATACGTATTACCAATGTGAATCTACCATTTTTATTGACTCCAGCAAAGATTCTGATCTTTAGCAATAATGTAATGTATACTTTATGTGTACGTTTTCAGTTTCAATCCTTGGAATTCTCTGGGGCATGATAATGCTGATTTGTATACGTGCGGCAGCGCCGTAGTGTGCAGTTCTATATTTTCATTAGGCCTTTTTGGTTTTATCTACTAGTTGCATGTGGTGAATAAAGATTTTTCAGCTCAGTGTTGCCGCGCGTTCACAGGACTGTCGCGTACGTGTCTGCCAAATGCGCGCACTCTATTCTCGCTTCCTCTCTCGCTTTCTATCTCTTCTCTCTGTTTCTCCGTACCTCTGTCTGTGTGTCCGTTTGTGTCTTTGTATCTGTGCATGAATCTAATCTTCGTGCGTTCATTACCTGTCCGTCCTTTGATCTTAGAGCTCGTGATTTCAGGATTTTGCGTGTTGTGGCCTATCTGAGAGTCTGTTTTCAGTTTGCTCTAACGACGACCGCTGCTCCTCTTATTGTCTTGCCTTTTTGTCGCAGCCATTACATTTGATGATGTTGACCTTTTGATCTTCTGATGTCAACCTTTTACCACTATTACATCGAAAAAAATGCCAAATTGTCCTAACTAATAAACTTATTCTGGTATACTACTACATCACGGAGTAGTGTAGCGACACGCCTGAGGAGTGTTGGGATCGAACAGGTTTTTCTTCGGCGCTTAGGCCTACAGGGTGGGGCAAAATGTAGCCCCTAAAGTTTTTCGCTGTTTTTTTTCAGCTACCGTTTGGAATTTTAATTTGAAATTTTACGGATTTATTCGCTGAAACGTTCTACATCTAACTCAAGTAAATATGATTCTGTTGAAAAACGACGAAGTTACAGACTTCTTAACATGTCCGCCTACCGATTTTTCGGCATTCAAAAAATGTTCAGGCTACAACACCAATTTAATAGCATCGTTGAAACAACACAATTAATTGAATAAAATAATGATTAGATGTCAGAATTCCATTGTCACTGTGAATGTTCGAAATGTCCACCGCCAGCTCCAAGCTACAACACCAGCCTCCAGTCGCCTTATTTGAGAAATCTTTCACAGCCTTGTCGATCGGTCTCTGTGGCAGGTTACCCCAAATAACCTGAGGCGCTTTCTTGAGTTCGGCGCTAGTTTTCGGCTTTGATTTAAGTTGCGGTAAGCCTCCAACATTGCACTCCATACGTGATAGTCCACTGGATTTGTATTCAGCGAATTTGGAAGCCACTGGTCTTTTCTGATGAAATCTGGACAGCTGGCCTGCAGCAAGTTCTGCGCGCTGCACGGCGTTGAGCGCTGTGTGTGCTGACTCGCCGTCCTGCTGGAAGATGAATCCGGTGGGCACCTGGCGATTGCTTTGAAGGAACGATAATTTAGTGATAATTTCTAAACAAGATAAATCTGTTTATCAAAACGTTACTGTTACGTCATCGGCAGTAACGTGGTAACTGGTTTTAAAAATTAAATAGCATTTTCAGCCTGAGCATTATTAATGCTGAAAAATTGGTAAACGGTCATGTTAAAAAGTTTCTAACTTCGTCGTTTTCAACAGAATCACATTTTGTTTGGCAGTTAGATGTAGAACGTTTCAATAAATAGCCCTGTAAAATTTCAAATTAAAATTCCATACGGTTGCTGAGAAAAGAACGAAAAACTTTTGGGGGCTACTTTTTTGCCCCACCCTGTATTTTATTAGCTGCGCGGCCACGCTGGAAAGCTATTACGTAGATTGATATATATTAGCACAATGGCAGTGCATTGCTAAGTATCGGATCCGGTCGGCTTTAGCGCAACCGAGTCAGTTTTGTAAACCGCTGAAAGTAATGAAGGCAGTAATGCTCGAATAACGCAACGCCGATAAGCCGAGATGTTTCATTTAGAATTTTAGTATTAAAGTGTAACACAGAACTTGCAAATTTAGCGCCGTCACTGCGGAAGCGCTGCCTTCTATAGCGATTATATCTGTCTGTTGCAATTGCATCAAAATTGGCCTACAACACCGGCTGCAAAATCCGATCCAACGAACCCGTTCTTGCTTCTCAAGCTTAAAACGGTTGCGCAAAAGTTATAAGAAAAATTCGTTCGTAACTTTTCGAGTACTGTGACAGAAAGCAATAAGAAAAACACCATTTCATTGCTTCGTCGAAGGTGATAATCGAAAACAAAAAAAAAAGACTTAGCTGCCGCTTAGAATACCTGGCGTTAGCAGCGTGCATATCGTTTCATCATAATGCCAGGCCTACTTTTAATAGATTATCTTTTTGCTTGGAGTTTTTGACGCGCTATAGCTACGCTGTAGGCGTCTATGTCACGGGTTGGTGTGTGTCCGTCCGTCTGTCCGTATGTAACAAATGTATTGTGGCTAAACGGTGCATACGAGATGAGACCAAGTTTGTTATTGATCAAAAATAGAAAATGCGCATACGCCCTTTCAAATGAAATAAAAATCATTGATCTTAGATGACCTTAATGTCCGTACTGCAACAGGAACTGTATAGGCTGTAGCGCATCTTTCCTAGCGACAGAAGGGCTTTTTGTTTACGTTTTGTGGCGTGATTGATTGATTGATCGATTTGATTGATTGATTGCCTGGTGGTTACCGTATTGTCCGGCACGTGCTAGCGGCGTCGACGGTAGAGGTGTGCCAATTCCTCCGTGCTTGGCTCCGGCATTGTGTCGTCGAATCTGTGACAACCGAGAAATTCTTTCCGTGTCAGTGTCCTCCTGGGATGGAGAAATTTGTGCATGGCAAATGTCTGCGCCGATAAAACTTTTCCCCATTACAAATTTTCCGGTGAAGAATTGTCCGTTTAGGGGGCGCTGCTGTGATAGGACACGGAGGATATTGTGTCGTCGGATCTGCGGTGTAGCGGGGCCAGCGTGCGCGGCCTGAGCCCCGGCTGTCTTCGGTCGCACCTGTTCCACAGGCAGCACTCGGCGCCGCTTCTTGGGCAACTTGGCGCGCGCCTGCGTGTGCGAGTAGAAGAGCGCGAAGTTTGAGACGATGACGGGGACCGGAAGCGCTATCGTCAGTACACCGGTCAGAGCACAGAACGAGCCGACCACCATGCCCAGGTACGTCTTGGGCGTCATGTCACCATAACCGACCGTCGTCATCGTTACGATAGCCCACCACAGACCGACCGGGATTGAGGTGAAGTCGTTGTCTGGATTGTACTGGATACGCTCGGCGTAGTAGACGAGCGCCGCCGAGATGACGATGCCAATAATGAGGAAGAAAATGAGCAACATGAGTTCGTGCGCGCTAGCTTTAAACGTGTGAATGAGAATCTTGAGACCGGGCGAGTGGCGTGTCAGCTTGAACAGCCGCATAATGCGGATGATGCTGAAAAACTCCAATATATCGTGGTCCTGCTGCGGGCAATACATGTAAAATATAGCCAGCAGGTAAGTAAGTAAGTAAGTAAAAATGTCAGTTTATACAGTTCGTGATCAGAACAATCTCTAGTGCAGTGATACAGTTGCTGAAAGTAAAATACAGCTAGGCTAGTAGATCGTGGTCCTGTTTGCAAATATTACCGGTAAACAGGTAAGCTAATACAGGTAAGGTACAGGTACATTAGTTTAGATCGTGGTCCTGCTGAAGGTAGTTGAGCAAGAAGTCCAGGTAGAAACTGAGCGTCGCTACGAAGTCGATAATGTTGACCGGAGCTAGAATGAACGCACACTTGCTCGGGCTCACTACGAACCTAACAGACAATCGCACACACACATCAATGTTCTACAGCTGTATAATACTGTACGCACGAAGTTATTTCAAACAGCACCATCTGCTAATCAACACCTTCCGACGTTACCGAAAAACCCATCTGTTATCCAACAACATGAACTAACTACTACCTACTGCCGTCCGCGTTTACGATTCTAACCCCGTTTTGACATATCTGGCACACTACATCGACAAGCATTCATCAAGCAGTCATCTAGCCAGCTCGACGTGTGTTTCATGCTCGACGAGCCAGCTTCATTGTGTAAACGGGGTAAGCCTATAACTCGGACCTGATGGCTAGCTCGAACGTGAACCAGGCGTTGCAGATGCACTCGATCAGGAAGAACGCTTCGTGCGGCTGAGTCTTCCGTTTGTCCAGGATCCACGTCAGAGATCGACGACCACCGGTAGCATGGTAGGTGAGGTTACTGCCATTAGGTTATTACTGCTAAACACAGCGAGCTAGAGACAACGATCTTAAACTTATCTGTTACGAAAACCACTAGAAATGTTCTATCTCTTCGGATATTTGCCCTCTCGTATTGGCATCGCAAGACGGGCTCGTCGGGGACACTACAGCAACAAGATCGCTGCCAGGTAGATGAAGTTATCGCTACTATCCAGTGCGTGGTAGGTGAGGTTGGTGGCGCGCGGCGGCTGCGGCGCTTTCACGGTGGTTGTGGCGGAGGACGAAGGCGAACCAGATCCGCCATGTAGAGACACACTGGCGTTGTGAATCACGGGAACCCGCATGTTGGGATGAGACTGATGAAGCCTCATGTTGGGATGCGTCTTGAGACAGAACGTGAGGATCGAAACCACGATGAAAAACACTGACAGCGCCGACACGATCTGTAACACACAGCAAAGTAAAAAAGTGAAATGTGAATTTAGATAACGCATAAGGTTAAAATTAACATCTAATGCGCTCGTCACACTAGTACAGACGGAATAAGATTGTTTGAAAAAAACAAACATGCAGTCAGTGTCAGTCCACTATTTTTCCACCTTGTGCAAGTTTGCAATTATACCGCATATAGTGCCTATTGTTACCTCCGCCAAGGAGGTAAGGAGGCAATGTTTTTGCCGGTTTTTGTTTGTTTGTCTGTGAGTCAGCAAGAACACTCAAAAAGTTATGGACCGATCTTTCTGAAATTTTGAGTGTATGTCGGGCATGGCACAAACTACCAGTGATTCAATTTTAGGGGTGATCCGGCAGGAATCCTGGATTCTGGATCACTTTGAAATTTTCGTTACCATTGCGTAAAAGGGGGCATAAGGGAACCGCTGCAAAACCAAAGATGGTGACGCCACCTGACGAATAGCTTTGCCTTGGCGGAGGTACCTGCGGGTCATGACTGCTTTCTAGTTCGTTTTTTGGTTGTCTATTTTCCGCTCGTCGATTTTCAGTGAACCCCACTTATCATTAATTTTTGCTTACATGTCGGTGCTCAGTTCTGCCAGCAAACTATTGACAGTAAGTAAGTGAGTAAGTAAGTAAATACGGTATGGGCTAGAATATCGGCACGCCATGACGTGTCGACATGTATGCGGCCGTCTGTGCAGTTGCCGAGGGTCGTACGCGTTCGTTACATTGCGCCGAGTATGCAGTGAGCTAAGCCGCTAACGTGCGTGAGCCGGCCGGCGCGTAAACCGCCAGCCGCAAGTAAACACGTACGCGAAATAATGCGCCATTTTCTGGAGTTTTTTTTAAAAAACTGCGATGATCTTAACCTTGGAGCTATTGGCACACTCATTCCTCTTACACCTGGCAAACGCTCACAGCGATTTTGTTTTTTTTCTGCGCCTTCTTGCTTTCAAAACAAACGTTCGAACGGGATGGACAGACAGGCGGACAGACGGATGTGCAAGACCTGCAATGCGATTTATCAGGACGGCCGCATAACCGATTTTACAATTTTATACAGCATGAGTTAGGTGGGTTAATTATACACCTGTTTTTTTTACATTTTCAGTTGCAAATAAGTCTGCAAGATTTATTGTAATCGGTTGTCGAATAGCTTACAGCTTAATCAAAAAGGACCAACATAATTTAGCAAGAGACGGAATCGTTTCTCGTTTGTATTCGCCATAACCACAGCCGCGTTAAAACCGAGACAGCATTTTTCGACTTTTTTTAAAAAAAACTGTAAAAGGTCGTACTGTACTATTACGATAATACCGTTTTAATACGAAGTGAGCGTGACGTTAAATAAGGCATAAATTATCTTCCTCTGAAGCAGTCGACGGTCGCGCGAAGGGTTGAACCGTTATCTGTAGCCCTATACAATACCGTAGGTAATCCGGCATAAAGTCATAAAATGTCACACGACGTGCAGCGTATATCGAATAGTTTCGTCAGCACCACAGCCCGCCACGGTGACTGAAAATATGTGTTTATGACGCATAGTAACAGTCGTAACTTATCGCGCGCTTTCCATACCCACTGACAAAACTGCCGCATCCTGCTAGGATGACGATGTGTGAAC